>SKET01002072.1_pt1 | contig 12638 bp, 9 predicted proteins | sample 4841461 | NCBI WGS metagenome assembly SKET01 (sample SAMN11008802, study PRJNA524170) | human gut metagenome | biome: Human fecal sample; material: Feces; isolation source: fecal sample from pouch patient p5 | host: Homo sapiens | place: Israel: Tel-Aviv | collected 2014-02-13
AGCTTTTCACATTCTGTTAGAGAAATAATGTGATATTCTGCCATTGAATCAAAGATACGGACGTTATCAGACCATTTGGTTAATATTGGATTAGTTGGAGCGTTTGCGAGCATCAGATACTGGGCGATAAATTCAATATCGGTAATGCCGCCACGATCGGTTTTGATATTAAAAAAGCCGTCTTTTGTATGAGATAAATGGTCGTACATTTTTTCACGCATTTCTCTTACTTCGATTTTTAGCTGATTAATATCTCTTTGAGCGGAAAGTACATTACAGCGAATTTTTTCAAATTCTGCTTTTAATTCAGTTTCACCAAAAATAGCACGGCTACGGACAAGCGCTTGCTTTTCCCAAGTCCATGCTTCATTGAGTTGATAGTTTTCAAATGCTTGAAGCGAACAACCTAGTAAGCCGGCATCGCCTGAAGGACGTAATCGCATATCAATATCGTAAAGTACGCCTGCACTGGTATTCATGCTAAAAATGCTGACAATTTTTTGAGCCAGTCTTAAATAGAATTGGTTACTATCAATGGATTTTTTTCCACCAATAGTTTGGCTTTCAACAGCTTGGTATAAAAAGACTAAATCCAAATCAGATTTATAACCGAGTTCAATTCCGCCTAATTTGCCGTAGCCAATAACTAAAAAGCCTTTTTCAGTTTTATCTACAAGATGTTCGGGGACCCCAAAGCGTTGATTGACTTGTTGCCAGGCAAAATTGACAACGGCATCAATAATTGCTTCAGCCAGATAAGTGAGATGATCGCTTACTTTCATAACAGGCAATACGCCGAGAATATCAGCGGCTGCAACACGTAATAAAATAGACTGTTTGAATTGGCGTAAACCGTTAATGAATTGCTCTTCATCGTCTTGCGGTAATCGCAGCATATATTGCTTTAATTCGTCAGAATACTGTGTGAATGGCAATGGATTACGTAGCGCTTCAGTATTTAATAATTCATCGAGTAGAATTGGGTGTCGAGCTACTTGTTCGGCGATCATCTGGGATTGCGCACATAGTTCAATAAGCTGCTCAATGGCTTGAGGATTTTCTAAGAGCAATTCCAAATAAGTCGTTCTACTCGCAATTTTATCGACAATATTGAGGATGCGTGGCAATAAAGTGCGGTAATCTTTTTGTTCAAATATTTGGGTGAAGATATTTGGCAATAAGTGAGCTAAAACTTCTCGACCTCTAGAGCCAATAACACGACGAGCGAGAGCATCTTTGAATTGAACAAGTTTATCTAAGATATCGGAAATCGCGTCCTCGTCAATGTGATTATCGACTAGCATTTGTTCAATATCATCGAGATCACTTTCTAAAAAATCAATCCACTGATTATTGTCATCGTTAGGTTCATCTTTTTCTTCACCAATTAATGCATCAAAAACTGACCGCACTTTTTGTTGGTGTGCCTGTAATGTCTGATAGAAATCATCCCAGTTTTCAATTGGATAAGATTTTATCGTAGCCTGATTGGTCTCATCTAAATAAGTGTATTCTCGACAAGCAACCATTAATCTAAGGCGATTTTCTTCATCTGTTGGAAGTAGTTGCGTTTGTTGGTCATCAATGGCTTGAAGCACGTTTTCAGTGCGACGAAGGAAGATATAGGCGTCTCTTAATTCATGATATTGTTGAGGGGTAATTAAACCGAGATCTCGTATTTCAGGGAGGAGTTTAAGCAATTCATGTTGTTGGAGCTTAATCTCACGTCCACCACGAATCAGTTGGAAAACTTGCACAATAAATTCGATTTCTCGAATCCCGCCTGCGCCTAACTTAATATTGTCTTTTAAGCCACGACGACGCACTTCACGCTCAATTTTACCTTTCATTTCACGTAACGCTTGAATCACACTAAAATCAATATAACGGCGATAAACAAAGGGGCGAAGTAATTGTTGTAAGGTTTTTGCATTGGGATCTTGCTCATCTGCGCCTAAAATACGCCCTTTGATCATGGCATAGCGTTCCCAGTCTCGCCCTTGATCTTGGTAATATTGCTCCATTGCAGAAAAACTTAAGGCAAGAGCCCCGCTGTCACCAAAAGGGCGAAGGCGCATATCCGTACGATAGACAAAGCCATCTGGCGTAAATTGATCCAACGCATTAATTAGACGCTGTCCTAAACGGGTAAAAAATTTGGCGTTATCAACGGCTCGTCTTGCCCCAACGGTTTCGCCTTGTGAAGGATAGGTAAAAATTAAATCAATATCAGAGGAGAAATTTAGCTCAAAACCACCTAATTTTCCCATACCAAGAATATAGAGTTGCTGAGGATTGCCATTTTCATCACAAGGCGTACCCATTTCTTCGCAAGCTTGTTTATATAGCCAATCTCTCGCACCAATGATAAGACTCTCAGCAAGTTGAGAAAGATGAATAAAAATTTCTTCTACGGTGGCAAGATTCAAGCTTTGACAGAAACTAAGTTTTGCCATTTCTTGATTGCGAAAATTTCGTAGCGTTTTGTAAAGCTGCTCTTCGTTTTGGATAGATGAGAGTTGTTCTACTAAACGGCTAGCATAATGTTGACAATCTGAAAATTGAGGAGGAGTTTGCCACCATTGAGCTAAAAAATGAGGGTGTTTTTTTAAGACTTTTTCCAAGAAATCAGACAGACTGATGGCATAGTTTATTTGTCCGATTGGTGTCGTGAAATCTGTTGCGTCTCGTTCGATTTGTTGGGTTATTTCATCAAGATTCATTTCAGGGAAATGTTGGCAAAGCACTTCGCCAAGTTGAATGAGTTTTTCGGTCGAAAGCGGAAGTGAAAGCGCCATAATTTACCCCTTAAAATGTTCGTCAATCTTGCGTAATACGATTTCTTTGGCTTGTTGCGGTTGCAGACTATCTAGCCAATTTAATGGTGTTTTCCAGCCTCGTAGCCAGGTGATTTGTCGTTTAGCTAATTGTCGAGTTGCACAAATACCGCGGAAGACCATTTCTTCATGATCATAGTCACCACGTAAATATTCCCACATTTGGCGATAGCCCACACAGCGGATAGAAGGCAAATCAGGGTGGAGATCTTCTCGTTGATAGAGTTTTTCCACTTCTTCTTGGAAGCCTAATTCGATCATTTTATGGAAACGTTGTTCGATACGTTGATGTAATACCGCACGATCTTCTGGTGCAATCGCGAATTGTAAAAATTGATAAGGCAATTCTTCGCCTTTTTGTTCGGTTAATTCCGTTAATGATTTACCCGTTAAATAGAATACTTCTAATGCGCGATTAATGCGTTGTGAATCATTTGGATTAATACGCTCTGCTGAAATAGGATCAATTTTTTGTAATTCTTGATGAAGTACTGGCCAGCCAAATTTTTGCGCTTTTTCTTCAATTTCTAAGCGTAAATTTTCATCAGCTGATGGAAGAGGAGAAAGTCCTTCAATCAATGCTTTGTAATACAACATCGTGCCGCCAACCAAAAGTGGAATTTTGCCTTGCGCGGTAATATCAGCCATTTCTCTGAGCGCATCGTCACGAAAATTCATCGCAGAATAACTTTCAGCGGGATCTAAAATATCGATTAAGCGGTGAGGAGCAAGAGCAAGTTCTTCTTTAGAAGGCTTTGCCGTACCAATATCCATGCCTTTATAAATTAATGCAGAATCGACACTGATCACTTCCACTGGCAGGCTTTGACGTAATTGAATAGCAAGATCTGTTTTTCCTGAGGCCGTCGGTCCCATCAGAAAAAGTGCGGTTGGTTTGGAGTCAGTTTTTTGTGTCATATTACAAATCAGTTAAAAAGGGCTGCCAGTTAATCGGTTTCAGTAATGTATTAAATTTCTCTTGATGAGCTTTATTCAGTAAGCGTTCCGTTTCACTTAATAAACTGACTGCATCTGCTAATACTTGAATCGGTTTCACCTCTAGCGCATGACAAAGTGCGGTCAGAAAATCAGGCATATTTTCTAGATGTTCAGTGAGTAGGCTTACCACACATTTTTGTAAATTTTGTGTACGTAAAACCGTAGGCACTTTGTTTAGAGTGATACGTAGCTGGGCTTCATTTTCAATAAATTCAAAACCACTTTGTTGGAAAAAAGCTTTTTGTTTTTTCCATTGTTCAAATTGTTTTTCATCTAAGCGAAAAATAATCGGAATGAGTAACGGCTGTTGTGAAATTTCACCTTGTTGTAAGGTTAATTCATAATTTAAGGTTTGCAATTTAGCTAATGACATCAAATAAAACCGCTGATTTTGTTGTAAAAGCAATGCTTTATTTTCAATTAATGCTAATGCGCGTAAATAGCCTGTTTCACTTGTCTGTGGGAGTTGTTGTTCAACGACAGGTTTTGTTAAAACTTGAGAATTTTCCGCAGGACGTACTAATTCACCATATAAGCGTTGTTCCGTCTTTGTAGGTTGTTCGCGATAACTATATGACGGAAGGTATTCACTACGGTTTGAAAAGTGCGGTCGATTTTCCGATTGTTTTTCACGAGATTGATGATAATTTGAGGCGAAAATATTTTGCCCTGCCGCTGCACGATTGGGTTTCGGTTCATAGTGGGTTTGATACGAAGGCGAAGGCTCTCTTGCTTCATTCATCACTGGGACTAAATCTAATTCAGTTTGAGGAATAGCATTGAGTGCATTTGTTACGCCTTGGCAGATAAAGTCATGAATTAAGCGAGCTTGATGGAAACGCACCTCGTGTTTTGTTGGGTGCACGTTGACATCGACATCATGTGGATTGAGATCGATAAATAGTACAAATGCAGGGTATTGCTCAGTATGTAAATGCTCCGCATAAGCTTGACGAATTGCATGGGTGATCACTTTATCACGCACCATTCGTCCATTGATATAGCAATAGCTCAAATCATTTTGAGAACGTGTAAATTCAGGTGTCGCCACCCAGCCAGAAAGATGCAAATCATCATGTTTCCAGTCAATGCGTAAGGCATGTTGAACAAAATCATCGCCACAAATGGCGGCAACGCGTTTTAGTTGTTGTTCTTCATTCATCGCAGGACGATATTGTCGAATAATTTTGCCATTATGTGTGAGCGTAAAAGCGATATTAAATTTTGCTAAAGCAATTCGGCGAATGACTTCATCAATATGAGCAAATTCCGTTTTATCGGTGCGTAAGAATTTACGACGAGCTGGTGTATTAAAAAAGAGATTCGCGACTTCAACTGTTGTGCCGATTGGATGAGATGCGGGTTTAATTGTGGTTTCCATCTCTCGTCCTTGTGCATAAACCTGCCACGCTTCATTTTGCTCAGCTGTGCGAGAGGTAAGTGTGAGGCGAGAAACCGAGCTGATACTAGCAAGGGCTTCACCGCGGAAACCTAAACTTAAGATGGCTTCGAGATCATCAAGATCGGCAATTTTACTAGTTGCGTGTCGAGCGAGTGCGAGACTTAATTCTTCTTTAGGAATACCGCTGCCATTATCTCGAATACGAATCAGGCTGGCACCGCCGTTTTCGATATCAATATGAATTTTATTGGCACCGGCATCAAGGCTGTTTTCCACCAATTCTTTCACCACAGAAGCAGGGCGTTCGACCACTTCACCTGCGGCAATCTGATTAGCCAGCTGTGGAGAAAGAATTTTGATTGCCATAGGATTCCTTATTTTTCTTTAAGTTTGATTTTTTGCCCAGTCACGACTTTTCCGTTTTTCAATGTTGGGTTCAGTTTTAAGAGACGATTAACCGGTACATTGTATTCACGAGAGATGGCATAGATAGTTTGATCGGCTTTCACCGTATGGTAAAGTGGGATTTCTTTCTTGCCATTATCTTTCTTCTCATTTTCTTTTGAAGAAGCGTCTTTTTTATCGTTGTCTTTTTTCTCAGGCTCTTTTTTACTCTCGGTTTTTTCTTGTTTTTTATCTTTTTTAGAAACCGCTTTTTCAGCTTCAACAATCTTACTGTTTTTTCCTTTGTTATCGGCTTTGGCTTTATCATCCGATTTAGGTTTTTCTTCTACCTTTTTGCCTTTGCCGTTATCCGGAATTTTAATGGTTTCATTCAGCCAAAGCTCTTTACGTTTCAGTTTATTTAACTCAATAATTTCACTGACTTTTACATCATATTTGTTCGCTAGGCTACCAATGCTTTCACCTGGTTTTACTTTATGACGTACACCGCTGTCTTTGACATCGGAAGTGCGGTCTGATTTTTCGGTGTTTTTCTCTTCTTTTTTAGTTAGTTCTTCCGCTTTTTTGCCTTTGCCATTATCAGGAATCTTAATGGTTTCATTTAACCAAAGTTCTTTGCGTTTCAGTTTATTTAACTCAATGATTTCACTGACTTTGACATCATATTTGTTTGCTAGGCTACCAATGCTTTCACCTGATTTCACTTTATGGCGAATACCGCTATCTTTCACATCGGAAGTGCGGTCAGATTGTTCATTATTTTTGTCGTTTGATTTTGTAGATTTGCTGTCTTGCTCATCACTAGGTGGAACAGCAATTGCTTTTAAATTACCATTGCGATAAGTGACTAAGCCTTCATAAATCATATAAGCAATACGACGACGATAAGCAATGGTATTCAGTTTTTGTTCTTCTTCCATATTAGAAAGGAAGCCAGTTTCCACCAGAACCGAAGGAATATCGGGTGAACGCAATACGCCAAGGCTAGCATGTTGTGGGGTGCTACGACTTAATGAGGTTACGCGAGCAAAGCGACGTAAAATACTGTTGCCAAGTTCATAGCCTGTACGTTGACTGTGACCAAATTGCAGGTCGAGTACAGTTTGATCTAAATATTTATCATTGTTATTGGAAAGTACTTTACCGGCTCCGCCTAAAAGCTCAGAGCGTTTTTCATCGTCTTCTAACCATTGACCCATTTCATCGTTGGCACGGCGATTGGATAGCACCCAAACAGATGCACCACGTTGGTCTGCATTAAGAGAGGAGTCGGCATGGATAGACACGAGAAAATTTGCTTTGTATTTACGTGCAATTTCAGAGCGTTCAGGCACGGAAATGTAGTAATCGCTACTGCGTGTTAAAACACCTTTGAAATTAGGATCTTTGTCTAGTAAGGCTTTTAATTCTCGAGCAATCGAAAGGGTGACATTTTTTTCATAAATGCCGAGATTTTTTCCGATAGCACCGGGATCTTTACCGCCATGGCCGGGATCAATGGCAATTGTCCATTGTGGCGCGGCAAATACGGTAGTAGAAATTAGAGAAAATATTCCAAAAAGAAACGAAAATTTTGCTTTCATGTAAGTCAGCTTTATAGTTGTGTCAAAATATGCTCGCCCACTGGATTTTGAGCAATTAGCGTAATGTTGCGAGCATCATCGTAATAATCAATATTCACCAATAAATCAGCTTCAGGCAAGATGCCCTCACCTTTTTCTGCCCATTCGATTAAGCAGATACAATTTTGGCTGAAATAATCACGAATCCCCATAAATTCCAATTCTTCAGGATCGGCAAGACGATATAAATCAAAGTGATAAATCATTTTCCCTGCAATGCTATATTCTTCAACTAAGGTATAAGTAGGACTTTTGACATTGCCTTGGTAGCCTAAACCTTGCACCATTCCACGAGTCAGGGTGGTTTTCCCTGCACCAAGATCGCCATTAAAATAAAGCACAATAGCATTATCTTTCGGTTGTTTTACAAGCACTTCTGCGAGTTTTTTACCAAAACGGAGCATCGTGCCTTCATCAGGAATGTATTGGGTTAATTCGGTCATTCTTAGAGTGATTTTTTAGGTTAAAGTTTCTGGGGGATTTTATCGTATTTTGAAAGGAATATGTAGGGAAAATACAATAAAAAAATCCGCTGCTTTTCAGCAACGGATTGAGAATTTGGAGCGGGAAACGAGGCTCGAACTCGCGACCCCGACCTTGGCAAGGTCGTGCTCTACCAACTGAGCTATTCCCGCAGGGCATTCATGTGAAAATTTGGAGCGGGAAACGAGGCTCGAACTCGCGACCCCGACCTTGGCAAGGTCGTGCTCTACCAACTGAGCTATTCCCGCATTTCACATTGGTGAATGAGGCAACATTATACGAAAAAATTTATTCAACGCAAGCGCAGATTTCGCAAATGACTGAGTTTGCCTAAGTTTTCATCAACCTAGATTAATAAAGTGCTCACGGTAGTAAGCTAACTCTTTAATTGATTCACGAATATCATCAAGAGCTAAATGAGTATTGCCTTTTTTGAACCCGTCTAAAATTTCTGGTTTCCAGCGAGAAGCCAATTCTTTTAATGTGCTGACATCCACATGGCGATAGTGGAAATAATCCGCTAAATCAGGCATATATTTATAAAGAAAGCGTTTATCTTGTGCGATGCTGTTGCCACAAATCGGTGAAGCACCTTTCGGTACCCAACGTTTTAAAAAATCTAATGTTTGTAATTCTGCTGCACGTTCGGTGAGTTTACTCGCTTTGACACGGTCAACTAAGCCATTAGCTGTGTGGGTTTTTACGCACCATTCTGACATTTTGTTTAATAATTCATCGCTTTGATGCACCGCAATCACAGGTCCTTCAGCTAAAATATTGAGATCTTTATCGGTCACAATGGTCGCGATTTCAATAATGCGTTCTTTTTCAGGATCTAATCCTGTCATTTCTAAATCGATCCAAATCAGATTTTGTTTATCTAATTGCATAATATAAGGTATCCTATAAACATTTTTAATCCCGTTTATTTTAACGAAAAACATCGGAAAAAACGACCGCACTTTATGAGCAAACGTAAACTAACGCAAAATCAAACTCGTCGAATTCAATCAAATAACGCGAAAGCCTTGCATCGCCACAAGAAGAAAGAAGTGGAATGGCAAGATGATATGCTAGGTGAAAGCCAAGATGGGATAGTCGTTACGCGTTACTCAGTTCATGCCGATGTGGAAAATGCACAAGGCGAAATTTTCCGTTGTAATTTACGTCGTACACTTTCTAGTCTCGTGGTTGGAGACAAAGTAATTTGGCGACAAGGCAACGAACAGCTTCAAGGTGTGAGTGGTGTGATTGAAGCTATTCACCCAAGACAAAATGAAATTGCTCGTCCAGATTACTATGATGGGTTGAAACCAATCGCGGCCAATATCGATCGTATTATTATTGTTTCTGCGGTAGTGCCGGTACTTTCACTCAATATTATCGATCGTTATTTAGTGGTGTGTGAAAATGCAGGCATCGAACCTGTCATTGTGGTGAATAAAGGCGATTTACTGAATGTCGAGCAAGAACAGGAAGTGGAAAGCCAATTACAGATTTACCGTGATATTGGTTATCAGACCATCATCATTTCTGCTGAAACCGGAAAAAATATGGAAAAATTGACCGCACTTTTAAGTGACGGAACATCCATTTTTGTGGGGCAGTCAGGGGTAGGCAAATCCAGTTTAATTAACCATATTTTACCAACAGTCAATGCGCAAGTCGGTGGCATCAGTGAAACCTCAGGCTTGGGGCAACATACCACAACTTCCTCTCGTTTATATCATTTGCCACAAGGTGGAAATTTGATTGACTCACCAGGCATTCGTGAGTTTGGTTTATGGCATTTGGAGCCAGAGCAGATCACCAAAGGCTATCGTGAATTTCAATATGTCTTAGGCACGTGTAAGTTCCGTGATTGTAAACATTTGAATGATCCAGGTTGTGCATTACGTGAGGCTGTTGAAGCAGGTCGGATTTCACCGATACGCTATGAGAATTATCATCGCCTCATTGAAAGCTTGAGTGAGACGAAATCACAACGCCATTTTTCTGTGTAGTAGACAAATTACTGTAAATTAGGTATAAATTACCCCAAATTTCGTGACGTAGCTCAAGTTTTTTTGTGTTTAGCCTTGATTATTGGGCATTTAATAGAGATACTACAGCGGATTTATAGACTAAATTTTACAATTACTATAGAGGTAACATTATGTTCTCAAAAGATGTAGAAATTACAGCTCCTAATGGTTTACACACCCGTCCAGCGGCGCAATTTGTAAAAGAAGCGAAAGCATTTGCTTCTGATGTAACAGTGACCTCCGGTGGAAAAAGTGCAAGTGCGAAGAGCCTATTTAAGCTACAAACCTTAGGCTTGACGCAAGGAACTGTAATCACCATCTCGGCGGAAGGTGAAGACGAACAACAAGCCGTTGAACATTTAGTAGCATTAATTCCTACTTTAGAATAATTTACGATTAGCCATAGGATTTCTATTCTATGGCTATTGTTTATCTAACCTTTAATAAATTATCTCGGAAGGTAAAAGTATGATTACAGGTATTCCAGCATCGCCAGGTATCGTTTTTGGTAAAGCCTTAGTATTAAAAGAAGAAAAAATTGTTCTTGATACGCAAAAAATTTCAGAAGATCAAGTTGAGGCAGAGGTTGCCCGTTTTTATGCTGGTCGTGAAGCTGCTGTTGAGCAACTTAATTCTATTCATCAACGTGCATTAAAATCCTTAGGTGAAGAAAAAGCGGCCATCTTTGAAGGCCATTTAATGATCCTTGAAGATGAAGAGTTAGAAGAGGAAATTATTGATTATCTTCGTTCAAACAAAGTGAATGCGAGTGTGGCAGCAAGTAAAATCATCGATCAACAAGTTGAAATGTTGTCTGAAATTGATGATGAATACTTAAAAGAACGTGCGGGTGATATTCGCGATATCGGTAATCGTTTAATCAAAAATATTTTAGGCATGCATATTGTGGATCTTGGTGATATTACCGAAGAGTCTATCCTTGTGGCTTACGATTTAACCCCATCAGAAACTGCTCAATTAAACTTAGAAAAAGTATTAGGTTTTATCACTGATATTGGTGGTAGAACATCCCACACCTCTATTATGGCTCGTTCACTTGAATTGCCGGCCATTGTTGGGACAAATGATGTCACTGCACGAGTGAATACAGGTGATTATCTTATTTTGGATGCGGTAAACAACCGTGTTTACGTGAATCCGACTCAAGCAGAAATCGATGAATTAAAAACATTAGAAGCAAAACTCGCTGAAGAAAAAGCAGAGTTAGCAAAATTAAAAGATTTACCAGCAGTGACCCTTGATGGTCATAAAGTCGATGTGGTAGCCAATATTGGTACGATTCGTGATTGCGACGGTGCACATCGTAATGGGGCTGAGGGGGTAGGTTTATACCGTACAGAATTCCTCTTTATGGATCGTGATCAATTACCGAGCGAAGAAGAGCAATTCATTGCTTATAAAGAAGTGGTTGAAGCAATGGAAGGGCGTCTAGTGGTATTACGTACTATGGATATCGGTGGTGACAAAGAGCTTCCATATTTAAATTTACCAAAAGAAATGAACCCATTCTTAGGATGGCGTGCGGTGCGTATTGCCCTTGATCGTCGTGAGATTTTACACGCACAATTAAGAGCGGTATTACGTGCGTCTGCATTTGGTAAACTTGCCGTGATGTTCCCAATGATTATTTCGGTAGAAGAAATTCGCGAATTAAAATCTGTATTGGAAACCTTAAAAGCAGAATTACGTGCAGAAGGTAAAGCTTTTGATGAAAACATCCAAGTGGGTGTCATGGTTGAAACCCCATCTGCAGCGGTGAATGCGAAATTCTTAGCGAAAGAAGTGGATTTCTTTAGTATTGGTACAAACGACTTAACACAATATACCTTAGCTGTTGACCGCGGTAACGAATTGATTTCTCACTTATATAACCCAATGTCACCTTCAGTACTAGGATTGATCAAACAAGTGATTGATGCCTCTCATGCTGAAGGTAAATGGACGGGGATGTGTGGTGAGTTAGCCGGTGATGAACGAGCAACCTTATTGTTACTCGGTATGGGCTTAGATGAATTTAGTATGAGTGCAATTTCTGTACCACGTATTAAAAAATTAGTTCGTCATGTGAATTATCAAGAGGTGAAAGCCTTAGCTGATGAAGTATTACAAAAACCAACTGCTACTGAAATTGAGCAATTAATTCAAGCTTTTTTAGCAGAAAAATCGTTAAACTAGATACAAAAACAGAGTTTTACGTTAAAATACTAGCCATCTTTAATAGATAGGAGATTAAAATGGGCTTATTTGACAAATTATTTGGTTCAAAAGAAAACAAAACAGTGGAAGTCGAAATTTATGCGCCACTTTCTGGTGAGATTGTGAATATCGAAGATGTACCAGATGTTGTTTTCTCTGAAAAAATCGTAGGTGATGGTATCGCGATTCGCCCAACAGGTAACAAAATTGTTGCACCTGTTGATGGTGTAATTGGTAAAATTTTTGAAACCAACCATGCGTTTTCAATGGAATCAAAAGAGGGTGTTGAATTATTCGTTCACTTCGGTATTGATACCGTTGAATTGAAAGGTGAAGGATTCACTCGCATCGCACACGAAGGTCAAAGCGTAAAACGCGGCGACACAGTAATCGAGTTTGATTTAGCAACATTAGAATCAAAAGCAAAATCAGTTTTAACACCAGTGGTTATCTCTAACATGGATGAAATTTCATCTATCGAGAAAAAATCGGGTGAAGTGATTGCTGGGGAATCTGTTGTTTTAAGTTTAACAAAATAAGATTTATAGACTAAAAGATCCGCTTTAAATAAGCGGATTTTTTTATACTCATTCTTTTCGAGGAAGGCAAAAATGATTTATCGATTAACTGGCCAAGTACAGCATTATGC
>SKET01000051.1_pt2 | contig 12612 bp, 10 predicted proteins | sample 4841461 | NCBI WGS metagenome assembly SKET01 (sample SAMN11008802, study PRJNA524170) | human gut metagenome | biome: Human fecal sample; material: Feces; isolation source: fecal sample from pouch patient p5 | host: Homo sapiens | place: Israel: Tel-Aviv | collected 2014-02-13
CGGCGTTCTTGGCTGAACCGTGACAGCTCCAGTTTTAAGAAAGGACTGACGGTTACCACATTTTATCTGGCGAAAGGGCTGGAGTTTGATCAGGTGTTCTCGATTTTCCCAAAGGACGAGAAACGGGAGATGATAATGCAGGCGCAGTATATTGCAGCGACCAGGGCATTGCATGAGCTGAGAGTGTATCATATTTAAAAACAGGGAGATCCTCCGAAAAAATTCGATTGGATCTCCCTGTCATTTTTATTTTCGATCAGATATGATAGAATCCTGCGGACTGCGCCGGGATGGTGATGGTTCCGTCTTTGGATTCTGCTTTTCCTCCGATCGTGTAGAGGGCATCCTTCAGCTCTGCACTGTATGGGAAGGACTGCTCTTTGTCGGATGGGTTGATGATGACGAGGACTTTTTCACCCTCAGCCTCACGGACGTATGCCAGCGGATACTGGTTTTTCTCTGCATAAACGAACTCGATGGTTCCGCGGCTTAAGAGTGCTTTGCTGCTCTGGCGGATCTGGATGAGTTTTTTAACTTCGTGGTACAGGGAATCCGGATCGGCCATCTGTGCTTTTGCGGTCGGACGGTCTTTGCCCGGATCCATGGTGATGTAGAGGTCGCTGGCCGGTGCGCTGGAAAATCCTGCGTTGGTGCTGTCATCCCACTGCATCGGAGAACGGGAACCGGTGCGGTTGTATCCGCCCTCAACGGATTTCAGGCCTTCGACGTAGCGCATACCGATTTCATCACCGTAGTAGATGAACGGCGCACCTGGCATGGAAAGAAGGAAAGCGAAAGCAATTTTCAGCTCATCACCCTGCAGACGGCGTGCCAGACGGTCCATATCATGGTTTCCGGACGGGATGCAGATCAGGCCTTTCTGTGCGGTCTTATTGTAGTTGGTTTTGTAGGTCTCTACAAACTCAGAGATATCTCCTTTTCCGCGTTTGGAGAAGAATGGCTCATCGCAGCGGAACAGATCGTTGTAATGGGACGGTCCAAAGTGAAGCAGGAAGTCCATGTGGAAGCCGCCCTGTAAGGATTTGTCCGGCTCGCCCCACTCGGATACCATGGCTGCATCCGGGAACTCGGCGTCGAGAAAATTCCGTACCTGCTGCCACAGGCGGATGGTTCCTTTGCCTTCCTGATCGTTCTTTACCAAAGAGCCCGCCATATCGACACGGAAGCCGGCGCAGCCCATGTTCAGCCAGAATCTCATGACATCTTCCATCGCTGCCAGCGTTGCCTGCGGTCCCTCATCATCAAAGGACTGCTGCCACGGTTTTTCCGGATCCGGCTGATAAAAGCCGTAGTTCAGGGCCGGCTGGTTGGAGAAGAAGTTGATGGCGCAGGCACCGTCACGCTCGGAAATGCCGCGCAGGCTTCCCATTCCTTCCGGTGCTTCCCATACGTTATTGGTCCATACGTAGCGGTCTGTAAATTCATTGCGGTCTGCTTTCATGGATTCTTTGAACCATGGATGCTCAACAGATGTATGGCCCGGAACCAGGTCGAGCAGAACGTGCATGTCACGTTTGTGTGCCTCTTCGAAAACGCTCTTCAGATCCTCATTCGTTCCGTAGCGCGGTGCAACGCGGCAGTAATCTGCGACATCGTATCCTGCATCACCGAATGGGGACAGGAAGCACGGGTTGATCCAGATGGCGTTGCAGCCCAGCTCCTTGATGTAGTCTAATTTTTCAATGATACCCTGGAAATCTCCGATTCCGTCGGCGTTGGTGTCGTTGAAGGACTGCGGGTAAATCTCATAAAATACTGCGTTATCTAACCATTTTGACATTTTTTCTTTTCCTCTTTCGCTCTTATTTCTGCTGTATTTTCGTCGTTGCAGCAAGTGTTTCTATATGATATATTACTACTGTATCCGCTGAAATACCAGTAATTTCCTATTTCATTCTAATACTATTCTATGATTTTAGTTACAGTTCACTGGTACCCAGCGAACTGTAACCTTCGCACCCCTCATTTAAAGTTTTGCTTCGCAAAAGGAGGGCTGCTCACACCTGAATCACTTTCTTACGCAGCGAAACAGCAAGTGTTTCACTGCTGAGTGAACATTAACTGATTTTATCCATGCCACGCTCTGCCATTCCCGGCATTTTACGGACATGCTTTTTGGAGGAGGATTTTATGATGCTTTCTGCTGCGAAAGAAAAACGCCAGCACGGCTCCATGCAGGTTCCCTACAGTTATTATGACTGCCGGATGCCCGACTATTTTCCCGGCGTACCGCTGCACTGGCACGGGGAGATGGAGCTGAATTATATCAAACGCGGAACGGGGTATTTTCAGTATGAGGACCGTCTGCTTACGGCGCATGCCGGTGATATTTTTCTGATTCAGCCGAACCTCGTACATGCCATTCTGCCCGCCGAGCAGGAGTCGATGTTTTATGATACGATTGTTTTCCACCAGAATATGCTGATCGGCGGGTATGACGACCGCAGCTACACGGAAATTCTGCAGCCGTTTTTCTCCGCCCGGCGCCGCATCCAGGCACCGATTTCACCCGAACATTCCGGTTATGCTGCACTTTCTGCATCCGTCCATCAGATTTTCCGCTGCATCCGTGAAAACTCTGCTGTCTCCGATCTTCTGCTGAAAAGTGAGCTGCTCCGCTTCTTCTATCTGCTCGCCGCATCGCCGGAACTCTGCACCGATCGTCCCGCCATGCCTGCGGCTGCTGAAAACCTGCGGCCTGTGCTCGCCTATATCCAGGAGCACTTCGCCGACCCGATTACCATAGAGGAACTTGCCAGGCTGTCGCATTTGAGCAAAAGCTATTTTATGAGCTGTTTTAAGCAGACCTTCGGACTCGGGGCCGTTGAATATCTGACACAGCTTCGGATCAAAGCCGCCTGCGAGGCGCTGCGCAGTACGACGCGGAGTGTGTCCGAAATCGCGTACGACAATGGTTTCCGCAACCTTTCCAACTTCAACCGGCAGTTCCGAAGCAAAGTGGGATGTACGCCGCAGATGTATCGGAAGGAATTTCAAAATCCGTAAATTCAAAAAGGGATGCATCAAAATATGCATCCCGAAAATCTATCTCTGATCCTATTTTTATTCCGTAATCTCCGGTACCGACGGAACATCTTTATCTTCTTCCCGCCAGCTCCCAGAATGCGACAGCGCTCGCCGCAGCGACGTTCAGTGAATCCACGCCGTGTGTCATCGGAATCAGCACGGTTGCATCTGTTTCAGCGATCGTATCACTTGCCAGTCCGTCACCCTCGGTTCCGAGCAGAATGGCGAGCTTTTCATGCGTTTTTAACGACGGATCATCCATCGGAACGGAGTCTTCTTTTAATGCCATCGCAACGGTATAAAATCCAAGTTCCTGCAGTGCAGCAATTCCCTGCTCCGGCCAGTAACTGCCGCCTGGCAGCACGGTCCACGGGACCTGGAAGACATTTCCCATGCTCACGCGGATGGCGCGGCGGTACAGCGGGTTGCTGCAGCCTGATGTGAGGAGCACGGCATCGATGCCAAGCGCGGCGGCGGAACGGAAAATCGCACCGACATTCGTCGGGTTCACGACATTTTCCAGAATCGCCACGCGGCGGGCATTCCGGCAGATTTCCTCCATAGCAGGAAGCGTGCGGCGGTGCATCGCGCAGAGCATGCCGCGCGTGAGGGCAAAGCCTGTGAGCTGTTCCAGCACCTTCGTCTCTGCTGTATAGACCGGCGCGTCCGGGCAGTGCGCAAAGAGTGCTTCGTTTGCGGCAAGCTCTGCGCTTCCGGCAAGGAACGAAACCGGTTCATATCCGGCATCCAGCGCACGCTCGATGACACGCGGACTCTCCGCAAGAAAAAGGCCTGGCTGCGGTTCATAATAGTGCAATAACTGCGGTTCTGAAAGACGCGCATACACGTCGAGCTCCGGCGCCGCAAAGTTTTCGATTTTTCTGATCTCTGACATAATATTGATTTCCTTTTGCGTTTTCTCTTTGTTTTCACTATGTTCTATTGTAGCAATCCCGCTCCCGTTTCGCAATCCATTCTTTTTCCCGCCGGTGCCGTTCCCCGCACCATTCGCCAAACCGTGCTTCCAGCACGCATCGAATTTTCTTGTTTATCTGTCTTTTTAAAAAATTTCTCAATTTCCTCTTGCCAAACGCCGCCGGAGACGTTATAATAATCGACGGTTCAAAATTAAAAACTGCAGAAAAGATTGGTATCAGATTGGAAACGGCACAAGTGCATTGCTTGGTTAACGAACAACACATGTGTCTTTTTTGCGCCCATTTTTCAAAATTGCAAAGAAAAGGAGAACAATCGATGCCAAAAACAAAATTTCAAAACGTTGTATTTACCCTCATGATGTCCTTTCTGATGGTCTATGCCATGATCTGCTACAACATTTCCATGAACATCGGCGGAATGACAAATCAGGTCTTTCTGATGGCGTTTCACGAGATGATAATCATGTGGCCGGCCGCTTTTATCCTCGAGTTTTTCCTCGTGGATCATCTGGCTCACAAATTAGCTTTTTGCATGGTAACACCGCAGGATCGTCCGATCGTAATCACGCTGGCCATTTCCATTATGATTATTGCTATTATGTGTCCGATTATGAGTTTTATTGCAACGCTGCTGTTTAAAAATGCCGGAAAAGAATTTGTCGCTGTCTGGCTCCAGACCACGTTCTTAAATTTCCCGGTTGCCTTCTTCTGGCAGCTCATGTACTGCGGACCCTTCATCCGTTTTCTGTTCCGCAAACTGTTTCCGGAGAAATAAGAAAAGATATCCACAAAGGGAACCGTTTTTCCCCTCTCTGTCCACAATTTCTGTGGACAGACGGTGCAAAATGGTTCACCTTCTGTGGATATCTTTTTGTTTTTTCCCGGATTACTCCTGTGGTACCGGATTGGATACGCTGACTACATGATCATACCAGGTTCCTTTTTTACCAATGATCGCAACATTGAAATCCTCGTCCAGTTTTTCTACCGGGATATCAAAGCCGTACACTTCATCTGTGGTTCCGTCAGAATACGTTACCTCATCTGTGGTCGGCTCGATCAGCTCTGCACCGTCTGCCTGTGCTTCTTCTTTTGTTCCCACAAAGACATTGACAATGTTTTGGGATACCAGGCTGACGTGGATGGTCATTTTTCCGTCTTTTACCGTCAGGACACCCTTTCCTTCTTTTGCTTCATTGACATGGAACATATTGCTGTCTGTATTGAAGTCTGCCGTATACGTACCGTCTTCCAGCTCTGATGCGCTGCTTTCTCCTGCAGTCTCCGCTGCCGATGCGCTTTCTGCTGAAACATCTGATGTGGATGTACTGCTCTCTGCCTTAGATGCATCCTGTACAGAAGCGGAAGATGCGTCTGCCGCAGAAGACGCAGATACTGCAGATGCAGAAGATGACGCTGCATCCTTTCCGCCACATGCGCCGAGCATGGATACAGTCAGTGCTGCTCCAAGAAAAAGAACTGCCAATTTTTTTCTCATAATAAAATTCCTCCTTGTATCACCTTGAAGCGGATCTTTTTCATCCGCTCAACTTAAAATCCGACAGCACACTGAGTCTCTTCAGCCGTACTGCCGGATCTTATTTTACTCTATTTTACGTTCGGAATACAACCCCTAATTATTCAGCATCGTCCTGAACGCCGTTGCCGTCCATAGCTGCCTTGGTGTGCTGTACATACAGCTGCTCAACAGCATCGATTCTTCCAAGACCTTCGATCTGAGTGTCGATCTCATCGAATGCACCGGATGCCTCAAACTGGCTCTTCCAGGAATCCTCATCCTCGCCTGCCATATCGTTGTTTGCGTGGTCACCTGCAACAACCATCAGCGGACGAAGAATTACTTTCTTGTATCCGGCTGCTTTTACTGCCTCGATCACGTTCTCGCAAGCGGTCTCTTCCGGCTCGCCCTCAACGGTTCCGATGAATACGTTTTTGTATCCAAGAGTATCCATCTGTGTCTGCATCTGGCTGTAAGTTACTTTTGCATTGTGGGAAGTACCATGTCCCATAAATACGAAAGCAGTGCCGTCCTCTGCTGCTGCATCCAGACTGTCATAATTTGCAGATTTTACTGCCTGTGCCGTGATTGCTTCTGCAACGGCCTGTTTGTCCTCGTTGATTACGGTAGCGTCACTTCCAACCTCGCCAAGCAGCGGCTCTGCGATGGTTACGGACTCAAATTTATCTTTATAGCTATCTACTGCTTCTTTCAGCTCGTCGTACTCTGCGCCGTGCATCAGGTGAGTCGGCTGAATAATCAGTTTTTTCACGCCATTGCTTACGGCTCTTTCCAGTGCCTGATCCACGTTGTCGATCTTCTCGTCATCGCGGGCCTGTACATGGTTGATGATGATCTGTGCAGTGAAGGCACGTCTTACGGACCAGTCCGGATATGCAGCCTGCAGAGCTTTCTCAACGCCTCCGATATCCTCAGCACGGCTGTCGTTGAAGGAAGTACCAAAGCTTACAACCAGAAGCTCATTCTCGCCGATCTCGTCTCCGTTTAACGGATCATCCTTGGAAGCATCCCCTGTGTCTCTTCCGAAGTAATCCGGATCTGCGTTCTCTCCTTCTACGAGTTCTTTCTGTGCGTCTGTCAGGGCATCCCATGCCTCTTTTGCTTCTTTGCACTGCTCGTCGGTGTTATCATTTCTTTCCTGTACATAAATTGCGTCAATCAAAGCTGCCACTTTATCTGCTGCCTCCTGGTCTGCATCTGCGGATACCTCTTCAGATGCAGAAGATGCGCTTACGCTGCTGCTTGCTGCTGTGGTGTCTTCCTCAGATGCGGAAGATGCACTTACGCTGCTTGTTGCTGTGCTGCTTGCGCTGCTGCTGGATGCGTTGCTGCTTCCGCATGCGCCGAGCATAGATGTTACCATAGCTGCTGAAATTAAAGCGACTACAAGTTTCTTTTTCATTTTTGTTTTCCTCCCATTTGCTGGTATCTTTGCAACAACCAATATCGGGGACGTTTTACATTTCAAACTATGAGAAACACGCTCCGCGAGTTTCTCAAGTTATCGCGGCAGTCGCTAAGGTCTCGTGCAAGCACGGACTTTGGCTCGTTGCCCGCGTAAATAGAAAGAAGCCCTTTCGTTTTTCAACGAGGGGCTTCCAGTATTTTTATCACAAAGAAAACCATCTCACCCGCTGTGGGGCAAATGTCCGCTTTCCTGTTTTGTACTGCCAGTTCCTCGTGGCACGAACGTAACGTTCCTGTACTGCGAAAGGCAGGTCTCCCGGCTCATTGCTTCAGGATTTGACTCCAGCGCATCGGTCTCCTTCCCGGTTTCCCAGTGGATCATTCCCCTGCTTGCAAAATACGGTGACGAGTTCGTGCAGGATTCACACCTGCTTCCCTTTTCACCGGACACGCATGTCCGACACCTTACACATCGATATTTAATTGTTTTTTCTTTAACGACTGTTAGTGTAGCACATCGTCTTTTCTCTGTCAAGTGCTGTAAAATCAGGAAATCCGGCCATTTTCCATTTCATATACCACATCCGCGACGTTCATCGTGGACACTCTGTGCGATACGAGCACAATGGTTTTCTCTTCTGCCGATTCTTTCAGGGATTTCAGAATAATTCCTTCATTTAAGGAATCAAGATTCGATGTCGGCTCGTCCAGCAGGATCATGGATGCGTCATGCAGGAATGCCCGCGCGATACCGATCCGCTGTTTTTCTCCGCCGGACAGCGTATCGCCGAGTTCTCCGACTTCGGTGTCGTAGCCGTTTGGCAGTGTCATGATGAAATCATGTATGGACGCCTTCTTCGCCGCCTCCATAATTTCTTCCCGCGTCGCGCCGGGTTTTGCAATAGCGATGTTGTTCGCAATCGAATCGTGAAACAGATGTGTCTCCTGCGTCACATAGCTTTCCATATCGCGCAGATACTTCGTCGGGATTTCGCGGACATCGGCTCCGTCCACGGAAACGCGCCCCGTCTGGACATCCCAGAAGCGCATCAGAAGTTTTAAGATCGTCGATTTTCCGGAACCGCTCGCGCCGTGGATGCCGGTGATTTTTCCCGGTTCCAGTTTCAGCGAATACTGATCCAGAATCGTCTCGTCTTCGTAGGCAAACGTTACATTCTGCGCCTCGGCTCCTGCAAATGCGTGGTCACCGCCGGATGCCGCATCTCCCGGAATTTCTTCCACCAGCGGCGCTTCCTCGAGAAGGGAAAGCACACGCTCGCCGCTTGCCAGCGTCTGATTCAGGTTATTCGACAGGCTGGACAGCGCCACGACCGGGCCGAAGGAACCCATCATCGCGATTGTGCAGGTCAGGACTCCCTCAAATCCGATCCCGCCTTTCGTGTAAAGATAGATCGTCAGTGCCAGCATGCCGAACGATGCCAGAAGAATCACCATGTTGGTGACAGACCGCTGGGAGCCTTCCATGCGGCTTAAGTTTTCCTGCACAGAAGCCAGTTCTTTCGACCGCCCTGACATCTGCTCTTTCCGTTTTTCGCCCTGTCCGTACTGAATCGTCTCGTCGAGGCCACGCAGGGACTCCAGCACGAAGCTGTTCAGCTCGCCAAAGCCTGTCCGGAACTCCATTCCTTTCTGGCTTCCGCGCTTTCCGTTCCACATCGGGATCACAACGCCGACCGTCAGATACGCCGTAAGTGCAAGCAGCCCTGCCAGAACATGGTATCTTCCAATGAAGCATACCATAATCAGAGAAGTTAATGCTGCAATCGCAATCGGGGAAATCGTATGCGCATAGAATACTTCCAGAAGTTCGATATCGGTTGTGATAATCGAAATCAGATTTCCTTTGTCTCGTCCTTCCAGCTTCGCCGGGCAGAGCTTCCGCAAAGCTGCAAACACTTTATGGCGGATGATCGCCAGCAGTTTAAAAGCAATAAAGTGGTTGCAGTACTGCTCCGCATAATGCAGAATGCCGCGCAGCACCGCGATCACGATCATCACCGTGAGTATCGTTTTTACCGGGGTATGTACAAGCCACATGTTTTGCACCGAAAGGCTCGTCCCTGCCACGCCCGTCAGTAAGCCGTGCATGATGACCTGTCCTGCCAGAATCGTCAGGAAGATCGCACATAAATATCCCATTGTTCCAAGAATAATTGCCGCCATCATAATATGAAGCAATGGCTTCACCAGCCCGATCAGGCTTCCCATAATCCGGAGGGCGCTTCTGCGTTTTGCTGTATTTTTCTTCTCGTTCATCATGCATTCCCCTCCTTTCCATAGTTTTCCAGTACCATCTGGCTGTCGTACAGATGACGGTATGCGCCGTTCTGTTCCATCAGTTCCGCATGCGTTCCACGCTCGCAGATGGTACCGTTTTTCAGGAAATAAATCTGATCTGACTGTACGACGTTCGCAAGGCGGTGGGAAATCAGCAATACCGTTTTCGTCTTTGCGAGTTCATGAATCACATTCATGATCAGCTCTTCACTCTCGACATCAATATTCGATGCGGCTTCATCAAAGATATACACCGCACTGTCGCTCCGAAGCAGCGCCCGCGCAATCACAAGACGCTGGCACTGGCCGCCGGAGAGGTTTCCTGCTTTTTCGAGAAGCTCTGTCTGCAGTCCGTTCTGTGTCTGTAAGAATCCCAGCAGATTGACTTTCTGCAGAACCGCCTCCATCTCCTCCTTCGTCGCATCCGGTTTCGCCATGCGCAGGTTCTCTTCTACGGTTCCTTTAAATAAGTAACTGTTGTGGCGGACCAGAACAACGTGCTTCATCAGATCCGTCTCATTGACTTCCGAGAGCGGCACGCCGCCCAGGGTGATGCTTCCCGCATATCCGCGGTTCTTTGCCGCAAGGATGCCCGCGATCGTACTCTTTCCGCAGCCGGATTCGCCGACCAGTGATACAAAACTGCCCGCCGGGAGCGTCAGGTCAATGCCTTTTAAGATTTCCCGGTCCTCTTCATAGGAAAAATGTACATCCTCCAACACGACATCCAGCGGTCCGTCCGGCAGCGTCCGCTCTCCCGTCTGCGGCTCCGGCAGATCGAGGATTTTGAAAATCTTGTCACTCGCCGCCATGCCGTTCATCGCGATGTGGAAGAATGATCCGAGCAGACGAAGCGGCAGGAAAAACTCGCTCGCCAGCAGCACAATGCAGAGCGTGCCGGACACGGTGAGGTTTCCTTTCAGAAATTCCGATACCGCCACCGCCATGCCAACCGCCGCGCCGCCGTATGCTACGATGTCCATCACGCTCGTTGAGTTGAGCTGCATCGTCAGAACTTTCATCGTGATCCGGCGGAAGTTCTGGGATTCCACATCCATCTCGTCGGCTTTCTGCTGGTCGGCCTGATAGATTTTTAAGGTCGTCAGGCCTTGCAGATTTTCAAGGAACGAATCGCCGAGCCCTGTGTAAATACTCCAATATTTGTTCAGCAGCTTCTTCGCAATCTTCTGTACCACTACGATCGAAACTGGGATCAGCGGCACGCAGATCAGAAGGACCACGCTCGCTTTCAAGCTCACCCGGCAGAGGATGGCGAACAGCGTGAGCGGTGCGAGCAGGCTGTAAAACAGCTGCGGCAGATACTTTCCAAAGTATGTTTCGAGCTGCTCCACACCTTCGGTGGACACCTGTACGACCTCTGAGGAAGACACCTGCTCGCTGTACGATGCACCGATCTTCAGCATTTTCTCATAAATTTTTTCACGCAGAATCCGTTTCACATCCACACACGCAAGATACGACGACCGCGCGCCCATCCGCTCGCAGAAAAAGCGGATCACAACAACAATTGCCAGTGTAAAAATCGTCCGTTTCACAGCCGCTGCCGTTACCGCACCATACACGACCCGTTCCAGCAGATCGGCGATCGTAAATACCGCGATCACCTGCGACAGAAGCGCCGCCCACTGCCACAGAATCGTGTACACGATATACTTTTTCGCGTGGGACAGCAGCCCCACCAGTCTTGTTTTAATCATAAGTACCTCTCTTTTATGCTTTTGCTTTTCGCTTCTCTCTCATGCTGCAAATCAAATGCCAGATAGCTAAAATCGGATGATACAGCAGCATCCTCGGTCCCGAAAACCGCATAACGGCGCGGATCTTTTCCCGCATTTCCGGCTTGTAGCAGTGTACTTTGCAGTTTGCGCAGAATGTTTTCTGTTCCATGAAGGGACATTTCTGGCTCCGCTGTTTTGCATAGTCCGCTAATTTCTGACATTCCGGACACATCCCGCCGGATGCATTCCCCTCTTTTCCATGGTTCTTCCGGCAGTACAGGCGGATCATCTCTTCCACGACGTACTGTTCTTTCTGCCGCTTTTTTTCTACTTTGTTCATTTTGTTTCTCCTAGGATATGATCTTCTGTTTTTACGGTTTTGACCTGCAGGAAGAAATACAAAATATGGCACATCCATACCACAGCAATACAGATTCTTCCGATCGGCATATTCTTCATAGCAAAAAAGCCGATCGCCATCACAACCGTTACCATCCCGATAATTTTACATTTCGTTCCTACCGTCATCGCCCGATGCTGTACGAAGCTGTCGAGATGCTTCTTATATGATTGGGTCCCAATAAACCAGCTGTGCAGCCGTTCCGAACTTTTCGCAAAGCAGAACAGGGTCGCCATATAGAATGGAACTGTCGGCAGAATCGGAAGCACAATGCCGATGGTGCCAAATCCCAGGCACAGAAAGCCGAGTACGATCCAAAATATTTTAAATGGACTCTTCATAATTTTCCTCCTTTCTCACCGAATATTAAAATAGAAAAATAGCCGCTCATGGTTCTTGCGAATACATGAGCGGTTAGTTGTCGCTTACGCTAGTTATAGATTAACATTGTTTGCCTTTCGTGTCAAACACATTTCACTCCTGAGAACGCTCCTCTGCTTGCGGAATAACTGCTGTTATTTCAACTCACGAAGTGTGATACATCATACTCTAAATAATTCCGCCAATGTTTGAAGATTCAACTCACGGAGGGCGACAAAGGAATCGGGCCGGTTTGTGGGGACGCATCATTTCAACTCACGCCCTCACGGAGGGCGACTCCTACGAGATGTTAGCAGATAATAATGTGGAGAATTTCAACTCACGCCCTCACGGAGGGCGACGGCTGTATCGACCGCCGCCGAAAAGTACATGAAATTTCAACTCACGCCCTCACGGAGGGCGACCATCTTGATGTACCGTGGCGTCCATCCGACATTATTTCAACTCACGCCCTCACGGAGGGCGACGAACTGTGTGATCCGATGACAGCGGCATTGGGCAATTTCAACTCACGCCCTCACGGAGGGCGACGAAATTTGTCTGCGCATCTATTTTTCTTCTTCATATTTCAACTCACGCCCTCACGGAGGGCGACGGTATACGTTACCCACTGGCCGCCTTGCATCTTGTATTTCAACTCACGCCCTCACGGAGGGCGACTGATCTGGATATGTCTCCTTAACTATTCCTTTGTATTTCAACTCACGCCCTCACGGAGGGCGACCGTATCGCCAGGCATTGCCGTCTGTAAATTCTTATTTCAACTCACGCCCTCACGGAGGGCGACGTCACTGTACTTCTGGATAGCATCGTCAAGTGGCTTATTTCAACTCACGCCCTCACGGAGGGCGACGGAACAGA
>SKET01002079.1_pt1 | contig 12589 bp, 7 predicted proteins | sample 4841461 | NCBI WGS metagenome assembly SKET01 (sample SAMN11008802, study PRJNA524170) | human gut metagenome | biome: Human fecal sample; material: Feces; isolation source: fecal sample from pouch patient p5 | host: Homo sapiens | place: Israel: Tel-Aviv | collected 2014-02-13
TCATTTGATGGTGATGGGCAGCTTACAAGTGCTTTAAATTATGTAACAAGTGACAAAGAATATAAAGCTTATTATACTTCTGGCCATGGAGAATCATCCTTATCTTCCGAGGTCACAAGTCTTCTTACAAAATCAAGAATTTCCACAAGTGATCTGCTTTTAATGACTGCAACATCCATTCCTGATGATTGTGATCTGCTGATCATCGATGGGGCTACAAGCGATTTTACAAAAGATGAAGTAAAACTATTATCTTCTTACCTGAAGAAAGGTGGAAAAGTTGTTACTTTACTTGCCCAGACAAATAAGAGTATGAAAAACTTATATGGTCTGTTAAAAGACTACGGTTTAACTGTTCAAAGCGGATATATTGCAGATACAGAACGTTCATATCAAGGAAATTATTATTACTTGATCCCAAATCTTTCTGTAAGCGGTGATATGGCTTCTGGAATTTCATCAAACTCTGTTATGATGATCAATTCGAAAGGTATGACACAGAGTACTCCAGTTAGAGATTCTATTTCTACCGATGCATTTATGACAACATCCAGCAACGGATATGCTGTCACTGAGAAGAAACAAACACAGGGAACTTATGTCCTTGGTGCAACTTCCACAGAATCTGTCAAAGTCAAAAACAGCAAAGGAAAGAAAGTTACAAAAGAAAGTCGCCTGACTGTTTACGGAAGTAATATGCTGATCGATGAGCAGATCACAAGTTCTTTCTCATCCTTAGAAAACCTGACATTATTTACAAACTCTGTTACCGCATGTTTAAATAATGCCGATAATGTTTCTATCTCTCCAAAGAGTCTGGAAGTCAGCTATAATACGATTGCTCATCCTGGACCATTCAGTATCCTTGTAGTCTTTGTAATTCCAGTTAGTCTGATCATTGGCGGATTCATTGTATGGTTTAGACGCAGACGCCGTTAGGAGGTTTTCATGAAACAGAAAAAAACATTACAGATTTTACTTCTCGTATTTGCAGGACTTATTGTCCTGTATACGGGAGTGAATTTATACCAGAAACAGCAATCTTCCAAAGAAGATTCTGATCAGACAATGATCTCTGATTTAAAGAGTTTAACTTCCATATCTTATAATAACAACGGAACGACTCTTTCTTTCATAAAACAGAGTGGCAAATGGTATTATACAAAAAATAAAAAATATCCAATCACTCAGTCCTCTCTCGAAAGTCTTGCTTCTACATTTCAAAAAGTTGAAGCTGTCAGAGAACTTAAAAATGCAGATGCTCTAAGCGACTATGGTCTTGACAAGCCAACTTATACAGTTAGTGCCAAAGACAAAACTGGAAAATCCATGACTTATTATATTGGAAATGCAACCGGTGAAAATTACTATGTAACTTATGGAGATAAATCAAAGATTTATACCGTATCTTCTGATATCACATCTAGTTTATCTTATTCTTTGGATGACCTGATCGAGACAGATACTTTCCCTACATTAAGTACTGGAAATCTGAAGAAAGTTTTGATCACTCAGACTAGTAAAACAAAGACTTATACAAGCAAGAAGAAAAATCTGGATGGAATCTCTGGCGGTTTGGGTGTATTTACTTTTGGAGACTGCCAGAATTATTATGCAAATCAGACAGATCTTGTAAAATATGGACTGGATAAGGATTCTCGAATCACAGTCGATATCACTTATAAGGATACGGATACGAAGAAAACAAAAAATGTTGTGCTTTATATCGGTAAAAAGGATTCTGATCAAAAGAATTATTATGTACAGCTGAAAGGATCACATATGGTTTACTTGAGCGATAAGGATGTTGTGAAGAATATTTTGAATCCATAACATCTGAGCAAAAATCCAAATAAAATAGAGAGCAGAATACGAAATGATCAAATTCATTTCCGTATCCTGCTCTCTATTTTTATTATTTCTGTTTATACAGTTCTTTTATTCCTGATGCAAGCGATAACACGATTACTGCAAAATAAAAAGGACTTCAATCACTTGAAGTCCTTTTTCATGCCGCAGACCGGAATCGAACCGGTACTCGATTTAACTCGAACAGGATTTTAAGTCCTGCGCGTCTGCCAGTTCCGCCACTGCGGCTTAGTGGTGGGAGAAGGATTCGAACCTTCGAAGGCGGTGCCAACAGATTTACAGTCTGCCCCCTTTGGCCACTCGGGAATCCCACCAAGTGTTTACCTGACAATTAAAGATTATACGGCATTGCCAGGTAAATTGCAAGTGTTTTTTTTAATTTTTTTAAACTTTTTTATGCTTCTTCAGAAACCTCTTCTGGAGCATCAAATAGTGCTTCGAATTCTGCGCGGTTAATACGTTCTTTCTCTAATAATAATGCGGCACATTTATGAAGGACATCTATGTGTTCTTCAATCATTGCTTTCGCATCTTTGTAGCATTTATTTACAATCTTCTTCACTTCCTGATCGATCACAGTCTGTGTGTTTTCTCCGTACGGACGCTGCTGTCCGATTTCTTTTCCTAAGAAGACTTCGTCTCCTTCACCACTGTCATAATTGATCAGTCCGAGTTCATCTGACATACCAAACTTCGTTACCATAGCTCTTGCATACTGGGTTACCTGTTTGATATCCTGTGATGCACCAGTTGTGATATCATCTAAGATCAATTCTTCGGCAATTCGTCCTCCGAGACTTACCATGATATCCTGAATCATCTTTCCGCGTGTCATAAAGACATTATCGTTCTCAGGAAGCGGCATCGTATATCCAGCTGCTCCTGTTCCTGTTGGAATAATAGATACAGTGTAAACCGGACCTACATCTGGCAACAGATGGAATAAGATTGCATGTCCAGATTCATGATATGCAGTAATCCTTCTTTCACTTTCTGGTACCACACGACTCTTCTTCTCTGTTCCGATTCCTACTTTGATAAATGATTTATCAATATCTTCTTTCATGATATAGGCTCTGTCGTCTCTTGCTGCCTGAATGGCTGCCTCATTCATCAGATTCTCAAGGTCTGCTCCCACAAAACCTGCTGTTGTTCTTGCGATCTCATGAAGATCAACATCATCTCCTAATGGTTTCTGACGACAGTGAATCTTTAAGATATCTTCTCGCCCTTTGACATCTGGTCTTCCAACGCCAACCTTGCGGTCAAATCGTCCTGGTCGTAAGATCGCTGGATCTAAGATATCCACACGGTTTGTAGCTGCGATCATGATGATTCCTTCATTCACTCCAAAACCGTCCATCTCAACTAACATCTGGTTTAATGTCTGTTCACGTTCATCATGTCCACCACCAAGTCCAGAGCCTCTTCGTCTTGCAACTGCATCAATCTCATCGATAAATACGATACAAGGAGAATGTTTCTTAGCTTCTGCAAATAAGTCACGTACACGAGCTGCACCAACACCGACAAACATTTCCACGAAATCAGATCCTGAAATGCTGAAAAATGGTACATTCGCTTCTCCTGCAACTGCCTTTGCAAGTAATGTCTTACCTGTTCCTGGAGGTCCTACAAGAAGGACGCCCTTTGGAATTCTGGCTCCGATCTTTATAAATCGTCCTGGATTCTTTAAGAATTCCACGACTTCTTCTAATTCTTCTTTCTCTTCTGTCAGTCCTGCAACATCGTTAAATGTTACTTTCTTACCATTTGGATTGGCAAGTTTAGCACGGCTTTTTCCAAAATCCATCATCTTGCCGCCACCGCCACCATTCTGACGCATCATCATAACCATGAAAAATACGACAACTCCGATTGGTAGTACTAGCCCGATCAGATTAGAGATCATATCCCCACTGTGATCGATTCCCTTAATACTGATCTTATTGGCAAGAGAGCTGTCAGCTTTCTTGATATCATTGATTGCCTGATTGACATCTGTAACTTCACAGCTCTTATAATCATTTTTTCCAAACTCTGCTGTGATCGTACCAGTTGGTACTTCTTTATTCTGTTTAATAGTTACCGCAGTTACTTTGTCAGACTTTACATCCTTCATAAACTGCTGATAGGTGTAATCACCTGAACCTGGCTGGAACACGCTGATAAAATAATATGCTCCGATCACCAAGATCAGCAGGACTACTAAAAATCCACTGTTACTTTTCTTCGGGTTCAACGTTTAGTCTCCTCTCTACTCTTCCTCTGCTACTCCAATGTAAGGAAGGTTACGATATTTCTGTGCATAATCTAGTCCATATCCAACAACAAATTCATCTGGTACTTCAAAACCAATATATCTGACTGGTACTTCAACTTCACGACGATCTGGTTTGCTTAACAATGTACACAGATGAAGTGACGCAGGATTTCTGCTCTCAAGCATTGGTTTTAAATGATTTAAAGTCTTTCCTGAGTCAATGATATCTTCTACAACTAATACTTCTTTATCTAAGATTGGCTCATCTAAGTCTTTTGCGATCTTAACGATTCCTGAGGATTCTCTGGAATTTCCATAACTAGACACTGACATAAAATCAATTGTTACTGGAATCGTGATTCTCTTTGCAAGTTCACACGCAAAAAAAACACTTCCTTTTAAGATGGCGATCAGATGGATCTCTTTTCCTGCATAATCTTCACTGATCTGCGCTCCCATCTCCGCGATTCGTTTGTTTACATCTTCCTCTGAAATCATTACTCTGATATTCTCCATTGGAATCATCTCCTTCTCTTTTGAACTCAAGCTTTAAATAACGCTTGGTTGATTCTTTGATCTTATAATATTCGCTGATTCTTCTGCCAACGATCCATACAATATGACTGCCATCTGCCACCAATGGTATCTCTTCCCGCAATTGTCTTGGAATCTTCTCATCAATAAAATACCTGCTTAATGATTTTCTCTTCTGATCTTTGCCAAATGTAAAAAAATCTCCTGGCTTCCGGCATCGTAATTGTACACCTGTTTCTATTCTATCATAATCAATGATTTTGATACAATCATTTTCCACGATATTTGTCAAATCTGTAACCTCTTCGCACAAAATTTTTCCTGTCATTTCTTGTTTATCTGATATATTTCCTTTTTGTACCTTAATATACTGATAATTTTTCTCGGCAACCATATTATACGGAAGAGAAATTCGTTTCCCTGTTCCATTTTCTACCAAAGTTAACAGATCTTCAATATGTCTTCTTTCTAAATCTTTCTTCTTACCAGCTGTTTCTTCCAAAACTTTTTTTAAAATCTGCTTTTGTATCCATCGATTTTCTAATAACAGATGGTCACAATTGATCTCAAATCCTTGTCCAATAGGCTTTGTACATCTTAAAAATGACTCTTCTATCTGATCTGTCAGATACGTCGTCACTTCTTTGATATCTTCGCACAGCCATCCTATATGCTCCACCGCCTGCTCATTGATCATCTCAAGTCTTGGAATTACCTGATTTCGGATCTGATTTCTTGCAAATGCATCGTCCTGATTGCTTGCATCTTCTACCCAGGCCTGCCCAGCCTCTTTTAAATATTTTACGATTTCTTCTTTTTTTACACATAAAAGCGGACGGATCAGATTTCCATCTTTTTCTCTCATGGCACCCGCCCCATAAATTCCAGTTCCTCTCACCACTCGATATAAAAATGTTTCTGCCTGATCGTTTTGATGATGTGCGATCGCAATCTTGTCAGCATTATATTTTTTCATTGTTTTTGCAAATGCATCATATCTCGCTTTTCTTCCTGCTTCTTCTAATGACATCTTTTCACGCTTGGCGATCTGTTTTACATCTATTTCAAATATTTTACACGGAATCGAAAGTTGTCCACAAAGATCCTGCACAAACTTCTGATCATCCACAGCTTCTCTTCGAATCATGTGATTGATGTGGACTGCTGTGATCGTGAGATTCATTGATTCTCTTAATTCATTTAAAATAAGTAACAGATATACAGAATCTGCACCGCCAGAAACACCGATAATGATATGATCTCCATTTTGTATTAAATTTTTTTCTTTGATAAATTCTTTTACTTTATTCATGTAATTTACTTTATCATTCTTTGCAGATTCCTTCAATACCTGTCCCAGATTCCCAATACCATGATCGTCATATCATCTCTTTTTTCAAATTCTTTGTTTGTTGTAATTTGCTCATATAATCCATCTGCGATCGCCTGTGGACGTACTACATCCATTTCTTTCAAATATCGTGCTGCCATCTCCAATCCATTTTGCGAAAATCCATCGAAGGCTCCATCGCTTAACATGACTAAAATATCATCACTTTCCATCTTTTTACGGTAAATTGGAATTTTCTCGGTATGTAATAAGAGGTTCACTGGTATCGTATCTACTTGAATGATTTCCACGTTGTTTTTTCGCTTTAAAAGACATGGGCAGGCTCCTATCTTAAAAAATGTTCCGATCCCTGCAAATAAATCTAACTGAAAAAAATCTAATGTCGCATATTTTTCTTTTTCTGGTTGCAGGATCATCATGGACCTTAAAAGCTGAACACTTTGACTTTCGTTAATTCCTGCTCCTAGAAGTTCTTCCATCACTTCAATTATTTTCCTACTTTCTTTTTTCGCTTCCTGTCCTGTTCCCATTCCATCCGAAATCATAGACACAAAACTTCCTTCCCTTACTTTTCCCATGGAAAAACTGTCTCCATTCTCATCCCCTGCGATCATTGGCAAAGTGTGGATTCCTGCGATTACATGGAATTTTTCTTCTGGTGTAAATCCATAAATCTCATAATAATTTCCAATCATCTTTTTCTGATCTGGCAATGGCTTCATTTTCTCCATTGTCATGGAACTTAACAACACTGCTGCCTGTCTTGTACTGATTTCCCTGCCTTTTTTCTTTTTCAGATATAGATAGATCTGTTTTCCTTTCTCTGGATTATCGTAGAAATAAATTTCTTTTAGTCTGAGCTGGCTTTTTGCAAAACCTTTTGTGATCTTTTCATATAATTTCTTATTATCTTCTGTTAACGATACTTTTCCTTGAAAGAAATCTCCCAGTGTATTTCCTGCCCTGATATATTGCTCCCCGACAATCTTTCTCAGTTGTTTCATCTGATTTCTCATTGCACGCAGAAATAATTCTCGTTCATAAATCTGATTTGCTTCCTCGATAAAATCCTGTCCATTCTTGCATGGATGACATCTTTTTAAATCTGCATAGCTTAATCCACCTTGCTTTTCGATGATCTGTCCAAGCCTGTCCTTATCTGCTAATGTAAACTGACATTTTTGATTCTCACGGCATCCGACACATTCTTTTAAGATCACACTTTCAACTACATCTCTTCCCCGTTTTTCACACGTTTCTTCCTCATCGTTATGATCACAGAACATCTTTCCCGCTGTCGTGAGACATTGCTGCATCTGGCGCATATGATAAAGGATCATTTCATGAAAATTTTGAAATAACCGGTCTTCTTCGAATTCTTTTTTTCTTAAGATTTCCATAGTTTTCCCTCCTGCGAGATTATTATAGAGGGTTTTGTATGCAATTTCTGTCGAAATGGAAAATGTATAGCAGTGATTTCATCTCACTCTATGATACGTTTTATTTATTTTCTATTTTTTCTTTACCAGACATCTTTTCTTAAAAAAAGAAATACCATAACATAAAATTTCATCATATGCATCTTCAAATTCATTTGCATACATTTTCTCATTAATCTGTTTGATTGCTTTCTCGCAATCTAATTTCATTTCTTCTGGATTTTGAGATTTTTTTGCTTCAAATATTGCGACCTTTCCTTCATACTCATCGTAGATCACAATATCACTGCGTCCTTCACCATGTTCTTTATTCGACTCCACAACATAACCTGCTCCTGCAAAAATACCAGCAAGGAACGCGTGATAGAAATCTTCTTTGTAATCATGATAGCTGATCGTCATACGCAATAATGTACCTATCTCTTTTGTCAAAATATCTGCATTTCCAGTCCATACTGCATCAAATAATTCTTTGCGATCTATGGTTTTTGCGTTATCTTCAAACCATTTCTTCACTGTTGTTTCAAAAATCTCTTTAATCTCTTTATTCGGAATCTTTAATTCTATCGTTCCATCTGTATCCTGTTCACTGGCATTGGTCAAATATCCTGTCAAATAAAGAATGCTCCAAAGATTTTCCTCTGATGAATGTAGATAATCATAAGTAAGATTTTCTTCTATCTGCTGCCTGATGCTTCCACCTGAGATCAATATCTCAAGTTTTTTCTTGATCGCCGCACCTGAATAGTCAATAAATGATCGAATGATCGCATTATCACTTGTATTCTTCCAGTAACTGACTGGTTTTGCATTTTGGTTATTCGTAAGATCCCACAAATAATTCATAACATCCCATGGACAGTAAACATCAAATTCTCCAAACCTATATCCATCATACCATTCTTTGATATCTGAAGCCTTCTCTTCTATCTGTGCATCTTGTAAAATCTGATCTACATCTTTCTGTGTGAATCCATAATATTCATTATATCGCTCGGAAGATATCGTATCCGAAACAAAGTTATTTGTTCCTGTAAATACACTCTCTTTCGCAATCTTTAAGCAACCTGTCACTACTGCAAATTTCAATGCTTCATTATCTTTCAGTGCTGTACTGAGCATAGCTTTCATAACTTCCAGCATTTCCTTATAATATCCATTGCTGCTTGCTTTTGCAATCGGTACATCATATTCATCAATCAAAAGAATAACCGGTTTATTATAATATGCCTTCATCATATTCATGAGCATTATAATGGATCCTTGAAGTTCTGGTAAATTTGATCCCATACTTTTCAATTTTCGAAATGTTTCTTTGTCATCTTGATCTACCCTATCACTTTCTATCAGATATGTATGCTTTTTGCATAGTTCTGCAATCGTAAACCGAAGAAGCCCAAGTGCATTTTCAAATATCGTTCCATCCACATCCTTAAAGGATAAAAATAATGTTGGATATTGATTCATCCAATCGCTACAAAGTTGTTGTTCCTTAGAAATATTCAATCCTTGAAATAATTTTTTACTATCTCTTCGTATATCAAAAAAACTTGCCAGCATACTCATTGCCAGAGTTTTTCCAAATCTTCGTGGTCGGGTAATTAATGTTACTTCTGGTATTTTGTTTTTTAACATATCTTTGATCAGACCTGTCTTATCAACATAATAGTATCCATCCTGCCGAATTTTCTCAAAATTTGAGATTCCAACTGGAACATTGATATTCTTCATTGTATTACCCCTTTCTTTTTACACTTCATTTAGAATAAGTATACCACGGATTCTTTCTTATATAAATCGAAAAAATCCGATGTTTTTATAAGAACAATCCTATGACTATTCTTATAAAAACATCGGATTTTATATCTTTATTCTTTACTCTACCGGATGTAAATTCTTCAAAGAAATGTCCATAATAGGAGCTGAATGTGTTAAAGCTCCACAGGATACATAATCCACTCCGATCTCACGGATCGTCTTTAGGCGTTCTTTTGTAACATTTCCTGAACACTCTGTTTCAGCTCTTCCGTCGATCAGTTTGACAGCTTCTTTCATTGTCTCATCATCCATGTTATCTAACATGATGATGTCTGCTCCTGCTTCTACGGCTTCTTTTACCATGTCAAGATTCTCTGTCTCTACTTCAATCTTTCTGACAAATGGTGCATAGTCTTTTGCCATAGCTACCGCTTCTTTGATTCCACCTGCAGCACCGATATGGTTATCTTTTAACATGACTCCATCGGATAAGTTGTAGCGGTGATTATGTCCACCACCAACCGTCACTGCGTATTTTTCAAATGGGCGCATATTTGGTGTTGTTTTTCTTGTATCTAATAACTTTGTTTTATATCCTTCAAGCTCTTTGGATAACTCGCTTGTCATTGTTGCGATTCCACTCATTCTCTGCAAGTAGTTTAATGCAACTCTCTCTCCAGATAAAAGGGCACGGATATCTCCTTTGACAACTCCCATTAACTGTCCTTTGGTCACTTTATCTCCGTCTTTTAATTCTGTCTCAAAAACAACAGTTTCATCTAAAAGTTTGAAAACTCTTTCAAATACTTCTAATCCACAGATGATCCCATCCTGTTTACAGATTAAATTTACTTCTCCCTGTTTTGGTTCTGGCATCACTGCGTTTGTACTGACATCTTCCTGAGTGATATCTTCTTTTAATGCATTCATCAAATATTCATCGATGTTAATTCTCATCGTTACACCACTGATCATAAAAACTTCTGTCCTTTCGTTTAATTTCGTCAAGAACAAGCTGTTCATTCTCTTTCTCACGCTGTTCTTCGTTCTGATACTTACTTAAATCTACTTCGACTGTCTCGGCTTTTGATGGATGTTCTGTGATGTCTTTCGCTGCTGCCTTGGCAAATACAAGTGCTTCCAGTAGTGAATTACTTGCCAGACGGTTCTTTCCATGAACCCCATTACAGCTTGTCTCACCGACTGCATATAAATGTTCCATAGATGTCTTGCTGTCTAAGTTTACTTTAATTCCACCCATGAAATAGTGCTGTGCTGGTGTTACTGGAATCGGTTCTTTTGTCATGTCATATCCTTCATCCAAGCACTGTTTGTAGATGTTTGGGAATCTATGTTTGATTCTTTCTCCATCTAAATGTGTAACAGATAAATAAACATGATCACTTCCGTCTTTCTTCATCTGTTTGCAGATTTCTCCAGTTACAACGTCTCTTGGTTTTAACTCATCTGTAAAACGTTCTCCATCTTTATTCAGCAGGTAAGCTCCCTCTCCTCTGACTGATTCAGAGATTAAGAATCTTCTTCCTGGTTTCTTTGAATAAAATGTTGTTGGATGGATCTGGATATAATTAATGTTCTCTAATTCAACATTATGGCGCAGGCAGACAGCCAGACTGTCTGCTGTCAGATGTCTGAAGTTTGTAGAATGTTTAAATAACCCTCCAAGTCCTCCTGTTGCAAGAACAGTATCCGGAGCTTCGATCGTATCTAAATTACCATCTGCATCTTTATATACAATTCCTTTACATTCTCCGTCTTTCTCAATGATATCGATCATCGTACAATTTTCCATGATCGTAATATTATCACGTTTCTTCGCCTCTTCGTATAAATGGCTTGTGATCTCTTTTCCTGTCAGATCTTCATGATGAAGAATACGGAATGTGGAATGTCCACCTTCTCTTGTAAACTCGATCTCTCCATCCTTCAAGTCAAATCTTACACCAAAATCTTTCAGATCCTGAATAATCTGTGGTGATTCTTTGATCATCTTCTCGACGGCACCTTTATCATTCTCGTAATGTCCGGCTTTCATAGTGTCCTCGAAATATGAATCATAATCTTCCGGATTCTTCAGCGCTGAGATTCCTCCCTGCGCCAAAAATGAATCACTTTCTTCAACTTCCTTCTTTGTAATAACGATTACTTTGTAATCCTGCGGAAGAAATAATGCATTAAATAATCCTGAAGCACCACTTCCTACAATGATCACATCTGCTGTTTTCATAATTCTCTTTGCCCTTCCTTGGAACTTTCCTGTCTTACTGCGCGATTCTTAACATCTCATCTAATGCTTTCTTAGCATTTAATCGCAGTTCTTCTGGTAACTCTACCTGATTCTTCATGTCTCTTAATGTGTCTCTTACATTCTCTAAACTGATACGCTTCATATTTGGACAGAACTGACGATGTCCTACAGAGTAGAATGTCTTTCCTGGGTTCTTCTGTTTTAATTCATATAAAACACCCATCTCTGTACAAATGATAAATACGTCCTTGTCAGATGCTGTCGCATAGTCAATGATTCCTGATGTACTTCCTACATAATCACCTAAAGCTACAACGTCTGGTGTACATTCTGGATGCACTAAAACTTCTGCTTCTGGATGTACTTCTTTGGCTTTCTTTACGTTCTCGGCTGTGATACTTCTATGTACATGACAGAATCCGTCATTGTAAATAAAGTTCTTCTCTGGAAGTTTGCTTCCGATATAGCGTCCAAGATTCTCATCTGGTACGAAGAAAATATTCTTCTGTGGAAGTGCTGTTACAACTTTCAGAGCGTTTGATGAAGTTACACAGACATCAGAATGTGCTTTGATCTCTGCTGTAGAGTTAATATAACAGACAACAGCAAGATCATCATATTTCTTACGCATCTCTTCAATCTTCTCTACATCGACCATATGAGCCATTGGGCAGTCTGCCTTCTGGTCTGGCATGATCACTGTACGGTCTGGGTTTAAGATCTTGGCACTCTCACCCATAAAGTTTACGCCTGCAAAACAGATCACATCTTTGGATTCTTTTAATGCAACTTTGGCAAGATAATAAGAATCCCCAACATAATCAGCAATTTCCTGAACGGCATCGTCTACATAATAATGTGCTAGTAAAACAGCATTTTTTTCTTGTTTTAATTGTTCGATCTCTTTTTTTAAATTTTCCATCTTTCTCTCCTTGTTATTAAATTTTAATATACCACGAGAAATACGTTGATTCAAGTATTTATCGCAAAGTGCGAGCAGAACATTTGTAAAATTGTGATTTGTAATGATGTTGCATGTATGCGTCAGAACGCTATTCAAACCACAACACAGTGTGTATGTTATACGGTATTGGTTGATAATTTTT
>SKET01002080.1_pt1 | contig 12585 bp, 10 predicted proteins | sample 4841461 | NCBI WGS metagenome assembly SKET01 (sample SAMN11008802, study PRJNA524170) | human gut metagenome | biome: Human fecal sample; material: Feces; isolation source: fecal sample from pouch patient p5 | host: Homo sapiens | place: Israel: Tel-Aviv | collected 2014-02-13
TATAAAAAAGTGCGATGAAAATTCACCGCACTTTTGCTTTCAATACCTGAGAAGTTTACTCCCCACGTTTTAGCATGCCTTGTTTTTTCAAATTCACCAGAATAATTGAAATTGCCGCAGGAGTAATGCCTGAAATTCGGCTCGCTTGACCAATGGAAACTGGACGATGCTGTTCCAACTTCGCACGTACTTCATTAGATAAACCGGAAACTTTGCTGTAATCAAAGTTAGCCGGGATAGCTGTATTTTCGTGGCGTTTTTGTTTTTCAATTTCTTCTTGTTGATGCTCAATATAGCCTTGATACTTAATGGCAATTTCCACTTGTTCTACGGCTTCTCGGTCTTCCATTGCCGGTTTGTATGGCGTTAAAGAAGTCAAAATATCGTAAGTTATTTCCGGACGGCGTAATAAATCTTCACCGTTGGCTTCACGCACAAGTGGGCTGCCAAGCACTTTATTGGCTTCTTCTAAATATTCAGAACGCGGATGCAACCAAATGCTGCGTAAGCGTTGGCGTTCCTGTTCAATATTTTCCATTTTTTGATTAAAGCGTGCCCAACGAGCTTCATCTATTAAGCCTAATTCATGGGCTATTGGCGTTAAACGAATGTCCGCATTATCTTCACGTAATAACAAACGGTATTCTGCACGAGAAGTAAATACGCGATACGGTTCTTTGGTACCAAGCGTGCAAAGGTCATCCACCAATACGCCAGTATAAGATTGATCGCGACGTGGATACCATGCCTCTTTTTCTTGTACGTAAAGACCTGCGTTAATCCCCGCCAATAAGCCTTGTGCCGCAGCTTCTTCATAACCGGTTGTACCGTTAATTTGACCCGCAAAGAATAAACCCGAAATCGATTTAGTTTCTAACGTAGGTTTTAAATCACGTGGATCAAAATAATCGTATTCAATGGCATAACCAGGTTTAATGATGCGAGCTTTTTCCAAACCTTTCATGGAATTCACAATGCCCATTTGTACGTCAAACGGCAAACTGGTAGAAATCCCGTTTGGATACACTTCATTACTAGTTAAGCCTTCCGGTTCCAAATAAATTTGATGTGAATTACGATCCGCAAAACGCATCACTTTATCTTCAATGGATGGACAATAACGTGGGCCAATCCCTTCAATCACACCAGTATACATTGGACTGCGATCCAAGTTATTACGGATCACTTCATGGGTTTGTTCATTGGTATGGGTGATATAACAAGGAATTTGTTGAGGGTGATCATCCACTGATCCCATAAAAGAGAATACCGGTAATACAGCATCACCATGTTGTTTAGCCAATATATCGAAATTGATCGTGCGTGCATCAATACGTGGTGGAGTACCGGTTTTTAAACGATCAACGCGTAAATTCAGATCTCGTAAACGATGAGAAAGTGTAACAGATGCCGGATCACCTGCACGGCCTCCTTCATAATGTTCTAAACCAATATGGATCTTACCCGCTAAGAAAGTACCGGCAGTTAAAATAACTGATTTCGCACGGAATTTAAGCCCCATTTTGGTTTCTACACCACAAACGCGATCTTGCTCAATTAAAATATCGGTTACTTCTTGTTGGAAAATATCTAAATTTGGTTGGTTTTCAAGTGCGATGCGTACCGCCTGACGATATAAAACACGGTCAGCTTGAGCACGAGTTGCACGTACAGCAGGCCCTTTACTACTGTTTAAAGTACGAAATTGAATACCGGCTTTATCCGCTGCGTGAGCCATAAGACCACCCATTGCATCAATTTCTCTTACTAAATGGCCTTTACCAATGCCGCCAATGGCTGGGTTACATGACATTTGTCCAAGGGTATCGACATTATGTGTCAATAACAGAGTTTTTAATCCCATGCGTGCTGGTGCTAATGCCGCTTCTGTACCAGCATGACCGCCTCCAATGATGATCACATCATAATTTTCAGTGTAAAACATATCTCTCTCTTCGTCTTCTATTTGATCTTCGATCTAAAAATAGGCGCTATTCTACTGAAAATTACGTGTGCTTGAAAGCAAGAATTCAATCTGTGATAAGAGAAGATCGAGAGGTAATAAAGATAAGATCTATTTATATATAAAGATCTTATTATTGTTACTATTAGGATCCTTTTACTTTGTGAATAAGATCCTTTTCCTTTTTTAAATGAAGAAGTTAGATCATTTTAGACTGTGTTGAAATGTCATCAATTTGGAGGCTTTTTCTTGTGGATAACCTTCAATTTTATCCACAGTTAAAACAATCATCATATTTACTCAGTGGAAAAGAACAAGTTTTTGACAGGTTTTATTAAAGTTATCCACAGGTAATTTTTTTGGATAATGGATAAAGAAAAAGCGATAACTCAAATTATCGCTTTATTATGACTAAAGTGCATGAATAAATTGTGGTAGCCAATCTTCAGCAAATTGCTCTTGATCATCAATATGTAAGACATCAATTTTTAAACTCTCACAAATTTTGACCGCACTTTTTTCACTCAATTGTGTTTCGACTTTATTCACGGCATGGCAGAATGTATCGTAATCTGAATTACCTAAGCCTACAACGGCAAAGCGGAGGGAAGATAAATCTTTATCTGATGCCGCAATTTGTTCAAAGAGTGGTTTCAAATTATCAGGCAATTCACCTGCGCCATGTGTTGAAGTGACAATCAACCAAATATTTTCATCAATCACATCATCAAGTTCTGGACCATGGAAAAGTACGGTAGAAAAATCTTGTGTTTTTAACACCTCTTCTAAATGCTCCGCCACATATTCAGCGCTACCTAATGTGCTACCTGAAATCACGCAAATATTCATATTGTTTCCTATAAGAAAAAAGGCTTAGATTTTCTAAGCCTTTATAGTCATTATACGTTGTCGAATTTACCCAACAATGAACGAATGTGTTCTTGCCAGTTGCGGTGTTCATTTCTAAGTTGCTCGTTTTCATGTTGCAACGCTTCTACCGCTTGTTGAGATTGATTTTTTTGTTCTTTTAATTCTTCCACTTCAAGTTGAAGTAATTGAATGGTTTCTACTGCTTGTCTAATTTTTTCTTCAAGCTGATCTAAAATTTCTAAAGACATAGTGATTTCCTTTTTTAAAATAAGTCCGAAACGGCTTTATTCTACCCACTTAATCCTATTTTTAAAAGCCTCTTGTCAAAAATTATTATGCAAACGTTTGCTTAGTGATAAAATAACGAGACTTTTTGCATTGGGAGAGAAAAATGAATCGTGCATTAGCTATTGAATTTTCAAGAGTAACCGAAGCAGCTGCATTAGCGGCTTATACTTGGCTTGGACGTGGTAATAAAAATGCGGCAGATGAGGCAGCAGTCAAAGCCATGCGTTATATGCTGAATTTAATTCATATGGACGGTGAAATTGTGATTGGTGAAGGGGAAATTGACGAAGCCCCAATGCTTTATATTGGCGAAAAAGTAGGGTCAGGTAATGGTGAACTCGTTTCTATTGCGGTTGATCCGATTGATGGCACAAGAATGACTGCAATGGGCCAATCAAATGCCATTTCAGTATTGGCTGCTGGTGGTAAACGTACCTTCTTAAAAGCGCCTGATATGTATATGGAAAAATTGGTCGTCGGCCCTGAAGTGAAAGGTATGATCGATTTAAGTTTACCGATTGAACAAAACCTTCGCCGTGTAGCTTCTCGTTTAGGTAAATCCTTATCGGATTTAACCGTGATGGTACTCGCTAAACCACGCCATGATGAAGTGATTAAGCAAATGCATAATCTAGGTATTCGCGTGATGGCCATTCCAGATGGTGATGTTGCTGCTTCGGTTTTATGTTGCTTACCAGATGCTGAAGTCGATATGGTTTATGGCATTGGCGGTGCACCTGAAGGTGTGGCAGCTGCCGCTGCAATTCGTGCATTAGGTGGAGATATGCAAGCTCGTCTTATTCCACGTAATGAAGTGAAAGGCGATACAGAAGAAAACCGTAAAATTGCCGCTGAAGAAGTTCAACGTTGTGAAGCCTTAGGTGTGAAGGTCAATGAAATCTTAAAATTAGAAGATTTAGTACGTGATGATAATCTTGTTTTTGCTGCAACGGGAATTACGCACGGTGAATTACTCAAAGGAATTTCTCGTCGTGGTAACTTAGCAACGACAGAAACCTTATTAATCCGTGGTAAATCACGCACTATTCGTAAAATCCAATCCATCCATTATCTCGATAGAAAAGATTCTGAAATCTATGAGATTTTAAGAAATTAGTGAAAATAAAAGAGCGGTCATAAAAAACAATGAATTTTTTGACCGCTCTTTTTTTATTTCTTACAGCATTTTCTTCAATTGATACAGATAAGCTAAGGCTTGTTTTGGACTTAATTCATCTGGATCAAGTTGCTCAATGGCTTCGCGTAAAGCATCAGGCTCTGCTTCAAAAGCCAATTCACCTTGATATTGATTTAATGCTCTCAAATGTTGAATTTGTTGATCACCATTTTGTGCTGACAGTTTTTCTAATTGATGCAATTTTTGCTTCGCCAGTTTAATCACGGATTGAGGCACACCAGCCAGCGCTGCAACAGCAAGACCATAACTTTTACTTGCTGCACCGTCTTGAACCGCGTGCATAAAGGCGATGGTATTGTTATGTTCTAATGCATCTAAATGAATATTAGCAATACCTTCAATTTGTTCTGGCAGTGCGGTGAGTTCAAAATAATGGGTCGCAAATAACGTAAGTGAACGAGTTTTCTTCGCCAACCATTCAGCACAAGCCCAAGCCAAAGAAAGCCCATCATAAGTAGACGTCCCTCGTCCAATTTCATCAATCAGAACTAAACTTTGTGAAGTGGCTTGATGAAGAATGTTCGCCATTTCTGTCATTTCCACCATAAATGTAGAACGACCGGATGCTAAATCATCAGAGGCGCCAATTCGAGTGAAAATGCGATCAATTTGCCCGATAACCGCACTATCAGCTGGCACAAAACTGCCTATATAGGCCATTAACGTAATTAAAGCCGTTTGACGCATATAGGTACTTTTACCGCCCATATTGGGGCCGGTAATAATCAGTAAATGACGCTGCTGATTGAGATTAACAGGGTTAGCAATAAAGGGGTCTTTTAAGACTTGTTCTACCACAGGATGACGACCATTTTCAATTTTTACGCCAATTTCATCGCTAAATTGTGGTGCAACATAATTTAAGGTTTCTGCTCGCTCTGCGAGGTTAACTAACACATCCAATTCAGATAATACCAAGCTGGCTAATTGTAATTGGCCTAAATGTGGCAGCAATAAATCAAATAATTCATCATAAAGTTGCTTTTCTAAAGCAAGCGCTGCCCCTTTTGATTTTAAAACCTTATCTTCGTATTCTTTTAATTCAGGAATAATGTAGCGTTCGGCATTTTTTAAGGTTTGACGACGAACATAATGAATCGGTGCTTTATGAGCTTGCCCTTGGCTGATTTGAATGTAATAACCATGCACCGCATTAAAGCCAATTTTTAAGGTATCAATACCTGTGCTTTCTCGTTCGCGTTGTTCTAAATTTTCTAAATATTGTGTTGCGCCAGCGGAAAGGATTCGCCATTCATCTAATTCTGCATTATAGCCTTCAGCAATGACGCCACCATCACGAATTAATAACGGAGGAGTTTCAATAATTGCTTTTTGAAGTAGCTCGATTTGCGCGGAAAAATCATCAATTTGTGTTGAAAGTGCGGTTAAATTTGACGATGTTTTTGTGTGAATCAGTGATTTTATCGGTTCAATTTGTTCTAATGCAGTACGTAAACGCGTGAGATCTCGAGGACGTGCAGAACGCAGTGCTACACGGGCAAGAATCCGTTCCATATCCCCCACTTGTTGCAAATAAGGCTGCAATTCGTGATACAAATCTTGTTCAATAATTTCACCAATGGTTTTTTGGCGTTTTAATAGAGTGTCTGTTTGACGGATAGGTTGATGAATCCAACGTTTTAATAAACGGCTACCCATTGGCGTAACACATTTATCTAATACCGAAGCCAGCGTGTTTTCTGTGCCACCCGCAAGATTTTGAGTGAGTTCTAAATTTCGGCGTGTTGCGGCATCTAATTGAATATTATCGTTATTTTGAATAACACTAATACTTTGAATATGTGGAAGAGAAGCACGTTGTGTTTCTTTTGCATATTGCAATAAACAGCCTGCTGCTGCCAAGCCAAGGGGGGACTTTTCTACACCAAATGCACGTAAATCTTTCGTACCAAATTGACGATTAAGTTCTGAAATCGCCGTACTAAGTTCAAATTCCCAAATAGGACGACGACGTAGGCCTTTATAATGTTCAATAATGGCCATTTCGGCAAAATCTTCACAATAAAGTAATTCTACGGGATTAATACGCTGTAATTCAGCTTGCAAGGCTTCTTTTGAATGAGGTTCACAAAGTTGGAAGCGTCCAGATGTCATGTCTAATGTGGCTAGACCGAATTTTTCTTTTTCCTGATAAACCGCCACAATTAAGTTATCTTGGCGTTCTGGTAAAAGCGCTTCATCACTCACTGTACCTGGCGTCACAATTCGTACAATTTTACGTTCAACTGGCCCTTTTGAGGTGGCAGGATCACCGACTTGTTCACAAATAGCTACAGGTTCACCTAATTGCACTAATTTTGCTAAATAACCTTCTACCGCATGATAAGGCACGCCCGCCATGGGAATGGGATTACCTGCTGATTGTCCACGTTTCGTTAAAGAAATATCTAACAACGCTGCCGCTTTTTTTGCATCATCATAAAAAAGCTCGTAAAAATCCCCCATTCGATAAAACAACAAAATGTCAGGATTTTCTGCTTTTAACTTGAGATATTGCTGCATCATCGGCGTATGCTGCTCGAAATTATCTTGTAAATTCATGATGTTATCCAGTTTAGGTATTTAACTTTTTATCTAGCAAGTAGTGGTTTTACGATAGAAGTTATGTGTTATTTTAATTTTCTACATCCACACTTAATACTTCATCTTCTGTTTTTAACAGTGTATAAACATCTTTTAGCATTTCATTATCAATGTTGTAGCATCGCACTTGTAAGCGAACTTCGCCACTTGCTTGGTCTTTTACCGAGATATTTTCAATGCGATAGTCATGTTTGAGTAATAAATCTGTGACTTTACTAATACCGTTCGCAGAACTCAGTTGAATAGCCAATCGAGTACGTTTTTTATAGGTTTTACGACGAACATAACGCTGCACAATCGGGCTGATACGGATGGCGATTAAAATCATTAAAGTGGCAATAATCGCATCAAAAATAAAACCAGCACCTGTTGCTACACCAATAGCCGCTGCTGCCCAAATAATGGCAGCAGTGGTTAAACCTGAAATAGCATCATTTTTCTTGTGTAAAATTACCCCTGCACCTAAGAAACCGATGCCACTGATTACTTGTGCGGCAAGTCGCATAGGGTCAGTTCGAATGTTATCTGAAACTTGCGCATAATGTTCTGCAGCTTGAATGGAGACAATCGTCAGTACACAAGTTGTCACCGCAATAATGGCACAGGTTTTGACCCCAACCGGTTTGTGTTTAAGTTCACGTTCTAAGCCAATAATCCCGCCAAGTACAAGTGCGAGTAGCATTTTCCCTAGGATAAGTAAATAAGCCGTCTGTTCAAGAGCGGTCGAAAAAAGAAAAGAATTTTCCATGTTAATAATGAATATGAATATGAGTAAATAAAAAACGGGCATTATTCTACCTGAAAAAAGGACTTTAATGGGCAAATTTACAATCAATTTACCTTTAATTTATCGCCTTTCGGCTTGAAATTGAGTAAAATCTAAAGTTTTGAAAGATGATGATAGCTGAGAATAAATTTATGCAAAAATCAACGCCGAATATTGGCTTTGTAAGTTTAGGTTGTCCTAAAAATTTAGTGGATTCCGAACGTATTCTGACCGAATTACGTACTGACGGGTATAACATTGTGCCAAGTTATGAAAATGTGGACTTGGTCATTGTGAATACCTGTGGTTTTATTGATAGCGCCGTGCAGGAATCTCTAGAAGCCATTGGAGAGGCGTTGGAAGAAAACGGACGCGTGATTGTGACTGGCTGTTTAGGGGCGAAAGAAGATCAAATTCGCCAAGTTCATCCGAAAGTTTTGGAAGTGAGCGGTCCGCACAGTTATGAAACAGTCATGGCACAAGTACACAAGTACGTTCCTAAACCAGAGCATCATCCTTACACCAGCCTTGTACCAAAACAAGGGGTGAAATTAACACCAAAACACTACGCTTATTTGAAAATCTCAGAAGGCTGTGATCATCGCTGTACATTCTGTATAATCCCTTCATTACGTGGGGATTTAGAAAGCCGTTCTATTACTCAAGTATTGGATGAAGCAAAACGTCTTGCTGATGCGGGTGTGAAGGAATTGTTAGTTGTTTCACAAGATACTTCTGCTTATGCGATGGATACGCAACGTAAAGAAGGTGGCGTGAAAACGGCCTTCTGGAATGGCATGCCAATTAAAAATGATTTAATAACCTTGTGTAAACAGCTTGGTAAATTAGGCATTTGGGTACGTTTACATTACGTTTATCCTTATCCGCACGTGGATGATTTAATTCCATTAATGGCGGAAGGTTTATTGTTGCCTTATTTGGATATTCCATTGCAACACGCAAGCCCAAAAATTTTAAAAGCGATGAAAAGACCAGGAAAAATTGACCGCACTTTAGAGCGTATCAAGCAATGGCGTGAGATTTGTCCAGATTTAACTTTGCGTTCAACTTTCATCGTAGGTTTCCCAGGTGAAACAGAAGAAGACTTCCAAATGTTATTGGATTTCTTAAAAGAAGCACAACTTGATCGCGTGGGCTGTTTCAAATTTAGCCCAGTAGAAGGCGCACCTGCAACTGAAATGGCTGACCAAGTGCCTGAAGATGTAAAAGAAGAACGTTTCCACCGCTTTATGCAGTTACAACAAGAAATTTCGGCTGAACGATTAAAACAAAAAATTGGCCAAACGCTTGATGTAATTGTGGATGAAATTGATGACGAAGGTATTATCGGGCGTACAAAAGCTGATGCACCAGAAGTTGATGGCTTAGTTTATATTGAAAATCTAAGTGGCACGCCTGTGAAAGTGGGTGAATTTATTAAAGTAACCATTACTCATTCAGATGAATATGATCTGTGGGGAACCTGTTAATTATTAATCTTATTTATTTTTTACCAAAGGAATTTAGAAATGGCAGAAACACAAAAACAACCAAGTGTTATCCGTTTTGAACAGGAAGTAGCAGCAAAAAACTATGAAGCAGCTTGCGTTGAATTGTTGGATATTTTAAACAAAATTGATACTAATTTTGGTGGTATAGAAGGCATTGAAATTGATTATCCTAGTCAATTAAATGATGAACTAGTACAAGAGAAAGTTGAGCATTTTTGTACCCGTGTAGCGGTAGCAATGAGTGAGTTATTTTCTGATCCTCAATTAGATATTTCTGAAGGCGGTGCACAACGTTTCTTTACCTTACAACGTTGGATTAATATGATTTTTGCGTCATCACCATTTGTGAACGCTGATCATGTGTTGCAAGCTTATAACCGCAATCCAGATAAAACCAATTTATCCGATTTCCATTTAGACAATACGAGATCATCATTAATTAAATTCTGTATTTTCTACCTGCCAGAATCTAATGTGAATGTTAATCTTGATGCTTTATGGAATTTAGATCCAGAGTTATGCGCATCGCTTTGTTTTGCATTGCAATCACCCCGTTTTATTGGTACAGAACAATCGTTTTCTAAGCGTGGTACGCTTTTACAATGGTTCCCTGAAAAATTAGCGACGATTGAAAACTTAAATAATGTGCCAAGTGCAATTTCACATGATGTGTATATGCATTGCAGCTACGATATTGCTGAAAATAAACACTGGGTGAAAAAAGCATTAAACCAAGTCATTCGTCGTCATTTATTGCAAGGTGGATGGACAGATCGCGATGTCACTAAATTAGGTGAGCGTAATGGCAAACCTGTCATGGTTGTATTATTGGAGCATTTCCATTCATCTCATTCAATTTATCGTACGCATTCTACTTCAATGATTGCCGCGCGTGAGCGTTTTCATTTAATTGGTGTGGGTAATGAAGCTGTAGATGCAGCAGGCCAAGCGGTGTTTGATGAATTCCATTTATTAAAAGGTGATAATATTTTTGGTAAATTGAATGAATTAAAAGATATTTGTGAAAAAAATGGTGCAGCCGTTCTTTATATGCCAAGTATTGGGATGGATTTAACCACCATTTTTACAAGTAACACCCGTCTTGCACCGGTTCAAGTGATTGCTTTAGGCCACCCTGCTACGACACATTCTGATTTTATTGAATATGTGATTGTAGAAGATGATTATGTTGGTTCTGAAAAATGCTTCAGTGAGCAATTATTGCGTTTACCAAAAGATGCTCTTCCTTATGTACCTTCAGCGCTTGCACCGCAACACGTAGAGTATCGTTTACGTGAAAATCCTGAAGTCGTAAATATTGGTATTGCTTCTACCACAATGAAGCTTAACCCATATTTCTTGGCAGCATTAAAGGCTATTCGTGATCGTGCTAATGTGAAAGTGCATTTCCACTTTGCATTAGGTCAATCTAGTGGTGTGACGCATCCTTATGTTGAGCGTTTTATTAAATCTTATTTAGGCAATGATGCGACAGCTTATCCACATGCACCTTATGATCAATATCTTCGTATTTTGCATAACTGCGATATGATGGTAAACCCATTCCCATTCGGTAATACTAATGGCATTATTGATATGGTGACATTAGGTTTAGTGGGCGTATGTAAAACCGGTGCAGAAGTTCATGAACATATTGATGAAGGTTTATTCAAACGTTTAGGTTTACCGGAATGGTTAATTGCAAATACAGTAGATGAATATGTTGAACGTGCAATTCGTTTAGCAGAAAACCATCAAGAACGTTTAGAACTTCGCCGTCATATCATTGAAAATAACGGCTTACAAACCTTATTTACTGGTGATCCAGGCCCAATGGGTAAAGTGTTACTTGAAAAATTTGAAGAATGGAAAGCGGCAAATTTAGCTGAAAAGCCAAAGAAAAAAGCAACTAAATCCGCAACAACAAAAGAGAAGACCACAAAGTCTACCACGACAAAGAAAAGTGCGGTCAAATCTGAAGGTAAATCTGAGCCGAAAAAAACGGTAAAGAAAACCACGAAAAAAGCAGATAAATAATCAATAAATCCCCGAAAGGGGATTTTTTATTGAGAAAAATTAAACAAAGCCTCATTTTTTCTAAAAAAGCTTGATTTTGTAGCGTAAAGCCTGTAATTAATAGACCCATTCAACACAACATAAAATAAGGAAAAACTCATGAAAAACGTCGGTTTTATCGGTTGGCGCGGAATGGTCGGTTCCGTATTAATGGATCGTATGGTGCAAGAGCAAGATTTTGCTAATATTAATCCAGTTTTCTTCACCACTTCTCAAGCAGGTCAAAAAGCCCCTGTATTTGCAGGAAAAGAGTCGGGTGAACTTAAAAGTGCATTCGACATTGAAGAACTTAAAAAATTAGACATTATCGTGACCTGCCAAGGTGGCGACTATACCAATGAAGTCTATCCAAAATTAAAAGCAACAGGTTGGGACGGATATTGGGTTGATGCAGCGTCTGCACTACGTATGAAAGATGATGCAATTATCGTGCTTGATCCAGTGAACCAACACGTGATTTCTGAAGGCTTGAAAAAAGGCATTAAAACTTTCGTAGGTGGTAACTGTACCGTGAGCTTAATGTTGATGGCTATCGGTGGCTTATTTGAGAAAGATTTAGTGGAATGGGTATCAGTCGCAACTTACCAAGCGGCTTCAGGTGCAGGCGCAAAAAATATGCGTGAATTACTTTCACAAATGGGTTTATTAGAACAAGCGGTTTCAAGTGAATTAAAAGACCCTGCTTCGTCAATTTTAGATATTGAACGTAAAGTGACAGCAGAAATGCGTTCTGATAGTTTCCCAACGGATAACTTCGGCGCAGCATTAGGTGGTAGCTTAATCCCTTGGATTGATAAACTTCTCCCTGAAACAGGGCAAACTAAAGAAGAATGGAAAGGCTATGCAGAAACCAACAAAATCTTAGGTTTAAGCGACAATCCAATTCCTGTGGATGGTTTATGCGTACGTATCGGTGCATTACGTTGCCACAGCCAAGCATTCACTATCAAACTGAAAAAAGACTTACCATTAGAAGAAATTGAACAAATTTTAGCGTCTCACAACGAATGGGTGAAAGTGATTCCAAACGACAAAGAAACTACATTACGTGAATTAACCCCAGCTAAAGTAACAGGTACATTAAGCGTACCGGTTGGTCGTTTACGTAAATTGGCAATGGGTCCAGAATACTTAGCAGCATTCACTGTAGGTGACCAATTATTATGGGGTGCTGCAGAGCCAGTTCGCCGTATCTTAAAACAATTGGTGGCATAAGTTCTGCTTTCACTACAAAGGGCGTATTTACTACGCCCTTTTCATTACTAAAAAAGATAATATGCTACGATCTATCTTTGTTTTTATTACAATT
>SKET01002088.1_pt1 | contig 12550 bp, 9 predicted proteins | sample 4841461 | NCBI WGS metagenome assembly SKET01 (sample SAMN11008802, study PRJNA524170) | human gut metagenome | biome: Human fecal sample; material: Feces; isolation source: fecal sample from pouch patient p5 | host: Homo sapiens | place: Israel: Tel-Aviv | collected 2014-02-13
TGCGAGATGGACGTTCTTTCGGTTTTGAACCTCAAGGGGAACACTCGTTTGATAAAGCGTCTCAATGGTTGTCAGTAAATAAACAAAAACTTTTGGAAGTGTGCTATTATAAGTCATATAAGTCGTGCGCTTTCTCGTGCGCTTTCTAATGCTTAGTGGTTTAAGATTAGGATAGCACGACTTATTTATTTTCCAATGAAATTAACTAGCAATTCGGGTATTTATAAAATGAAAAAGGGCCAGTGAACCCCTATAATTAAGTTACCACACAAAAAAACAGGAGGATTCACATGACCCCTTCATATTTTATACGAAAAACGCTCGGAATCAAAGACAAGAATATCCATTTTGAAGAACAGGTGACTGAAGAGCGAATCAACGACCAAAACCATTTGGTTTTGTACGGGAAATTGACCTATACACCGAAAGCCTGCGAAAAATGCGGGACCGTTAACCGCTCGTCAGCGGACATCGTCAAAAATGGGACAAAGCTGTCCACACTCAAACTGACCCACATCAACTTTAAACCGGTCCTCTTGAAGCTCAAAAAACAGCGCTTTTTCACGCATCGTCTGTATGAGGGCATGGTCAGTGAGTATGTCATGATGGAGTATTTACTGAGTATCAGTCCGCGCCTGGACAAAGCTTACCGCATTGTGAGCCGTTTGAAATGGGCATTGGCCAACCGACGGTTTGGCTACTTCCAGACAACCCTGAAGGACGCCAAAAAAGAGACATACCCGGATAAAATACGAACCGCTTTGAATACGCTCGAGAAGTACATAGAACCGATCAAGAATGCCTTTCTCTGTACCTTGTCCAACGGACCCGTGGAAGGAATCAACAATAAGATTAAAAACATCAAACGGTCGGGTTACGGTTATCGCAGTTTTATCAATCTGAAAAACCGAATCTTGATCAGCTTTAACTTACTGAACCCGGGCCGAAAACCTAAACCGCTCTTTTACACAAAACGGACGGCCAAGAAACCGTCCAGATCGCTGACCCTTAAATTAGGGAAGCTAACAACTCCGCCTCTGACAGTGTAGAGGTTGTGCAGTTTATGCATCTAAAACGCCAACGGAGTCAATCAATCCATCGGTCACTTAATTATAAAAAAAGAACCACAGTGATTAACTGTAGTTCTGAATTTGACTCATCAACACTATTTGACAGAGAGCCAAGAATATGGCAGCTGCCATATTCTTGAGCTCGTCCAACTGTTTTTAATTAAGAAAAGAGCGACTAGAGAATTTAATTAGCTTTTACTCTGGCGTGCTCCGTTATAAAGTCGATAATGCCTGCGACGACTTCATCGCGAATCTCGCGGTGGTTGTGAATTTCATGGCGGTAGCCTGAATACAGTTTTGTTTTCACTTGATGGCCCGTTTCCAGCAGCCAATTAGAAACCGCATAGACGCCTTCGCCATATCTTCCGACCGGATCTTCATCACCGGCGATATTGTAGATAGGTATATCAGTAGGGACTTTCTCGGACCATTCCGTCCCCAGGATTTGTTGAATCATTTGAGCAAACTGATAAAGTGATTGAATATTAGGGACGGAGGTGAAGTTGTTGAACGGATCATTGGCGTAGTCCGCCACAATGTCCGGATCTTTACTGATCCAGTCGTTTGGCGTGTTTGGATTTTCAATTCGCTCCGTCATCCTTTCAAACATTCGATTTTGATAGTCTGGGTCCACTTGTTCGCCGTTTCCTGCATCGATTTCAGCCTTTAATTCAGAGACAATATTTTCCATCTCAGGGAAAATTTCTGAAGTCCCGCACAAGATTAAACCGTCCAGCTCTTCGCCATATTTCGTCGCATATAGTCGGGCAATCATAGAGCCCATGCTGTGGCCAAACATGAAATAGGGCAGGTCACCGTAGTCTTCCTTGATTAGTTCGCGCAGTTTTTGTTCATCTTCAGCCATTGTCATATAGCCTTTGTCTCCCCAATTCGACCAGTTGTCGGAATCATAAGCGGTCTTTCCATGTCCGACATGGTCATCGGCGGCCACGACAAAACCGGCCTCATTCAACGTCAAAATCATATGGAGATATCGGCGTGAATGTTCACCATACCCATGAACGATTTGAACGACCCCTATAGGTTCGCGAATGGGAGTATAAATCCATCCCTTTACCGTCTCGATCTCATTAAACGACTTAAATTCAACTTCATGAATTGCCATTTTTACAGCCTCCTTTTTATCATGTATTGCCAAAATACATTATAACCCATAATGTAAGCACTGTCAAAAGTATTTTGTTGACTTACTCGATGGAAATATTTCTGCTAAAATTACGTCCAAACGTTGATATGATACTGAAAAGAGTGGTCATGTTGAACGAAGAAAGGAATCAATATAAAATGAAAATGATATTTATCTCTCTTTTAACTGTCGCTGTCTTAGCCGGATGTTCTGAAACTGCTTAAGAAACGCCCCGAACAAATTCACCTGATGAGACGACAGCAGTTACCCAATCCACATCGGACACTTCTGACTCATCAACACCAAATATTATAGAACCGCAATGGATCTATAATATTTGGTGTTGGAAAGTATTTCCATTCCAAAAGTACTAGGCCCTAATTTAAAAAGCCATTGATAATGGATTAAAAACGGCCACTAGGGTATACTCTATCGAACTACTTTTAGTTAGTGGTATAATAGGTATTGAAGGTGTTCAATAGACTTGTTCAAAAAAAGAGGTGGAAAATTGTTAGAAAATGAATATTTCGTGTTCACTGGAACACTCACCACAATGACGAGAAAACAGGCGCAAGCTATTATTTCAGGGCTAGAAGGTCATAATCAAAGTAGTGTCACGAAAAAAACCACACGGCTGGTGACAGGCTATTTCCCCATTGATTTAATCAAAGGCTATTCCCCTTCTCAAAAACTGACAGAAGCAGAACAAGCAATTGAATCCGGACAGCCTTTAATTATCATGAGCGAAAAAGAGTTTGTGGACTTTTTAGCACAATTTTTCCAATTACTCGCAAAAGGGCTGTAAACAATCATAAAAGAAAGAGAGAAACTATAAATGAAAAAAATAATCGCATTTAGTAGCATTGTTCTTCTAGCTATTTTTGGACTTGTAGCATGTGGTACGAACTCCCAAAAATTATCGAAAGAGAATATTGACCGTATTCATTTTACCATTACCAATGGGAGTAACTATCAATTTCAAGAAACGGATATGAATATCAAGGAAAAAGAAATGGTTTCATCAATTGTCGATTATCTTGATGAGTTGGATTTATCCAAAAAAAATGAGGTCAAAGATACTGGCGGTTTAGTCGGTGCTGATACGTATACACTAGATTTGAACCGTGGAACAAAATTTGTCAGAAGATACATGATTTATGGCGATTACATCACCATTGGTAAGGATAAAAAACAGCAAGTGATTTATAAAGTGAAACACGATAAACTATCTGATTTACTTAAAACGTTGGACAATTTGGCAGAAGCCAATAATGATAAAGAGGAGGAGTAGAAAATGGCAAAAATAGGTTATGCTCGTGTTTCAAGCAAAGAACAGAACCTAGACCGCCAGTTAGAAGCCTTACAGGACGTTTCTAAGGTGTTTTCAGATAAGGCAAGCGGACAATCTACTGAACGTCCTCAATTACAAGCCATGCTCACTTATTTACGTGAGGGTGATATTGTCGTGGTGACAGAATTAGACCGCTTAGGACGAAATAACAAAGAATTAACCGAACTGATGAACCAAATTCAACAAAAAGGCGCAACGCTGGAAGTCTTAAACTTGCCATCCATGACAGGGATTGAAGACGATAATTTAAGGCGTTTAATCAATAACTTAATGATTGAATTGTACAAATACCAAGCAGAAAGTGAACGAAAACGGATTAGAGAACGGCAAGCCCAAGGGATTGCCATTGCCAAACAACGCGGACGATTTAAAGGACGAAAAAAGAAATATTCTTTTGAAGATGAGGGCTTGCAACATGCCTTTGACTTATACCAACAAGGATTAACAGAAAAAGAAATCGAGCGTAAAACTGGAATTAATCGAACGACTTTTCGACGTTACCGTCAAAAATATAACGTGGTAAGAGAAGACAGAAAAGAATAAGCTGATATTAGCCCTTTTGAGGGTTTATTCTTTTATCCATGATATTTTATACCAAAGTTACTCTAGAATCGCTTATAAGCTAAAATATGATGTTCTAGGGCTGTTCTAGTTTGTCTTTTCTTGTTAGGGTGCAACTCTGACCGAACAGAGCAACTGTTCGCTTAAACAAACAAGATAAGCAGGTCACACTAAAAAAGAATTAGCGCCTCGTCTAAAAAGATAATCCTACCCCAATCCGTCCTTGCGGAGCGGTTTTGATTTTGACCTTGATTTTCAATTTTTGAAAAAAATAAAAAAAGGCGAAGCCTATTTATATTTATCATATATATTTTAATCTTTTATTCTTTTGCGTGGCTGAAAAGTTAGTGGTAGTGCTTGTGTACAGATTTATAAGCACAGAAAAAACTGTTTATAAGCACAGAAAAAACTGTTTATAAGCACAGAAAAAACTGTTTATAAGCACAGGTTATAATTGACTTACTGTGCTTATAGCGTTATAATAAAAACATAGAGAAATTCCTCGCAAAAGATTTTTCTCTATGCCTATTTAAAAACACTCACAAAGGAGTATTACTATGCTTATTATAACAGAAAAACAAGAAAACAAAAAGCAGGTGCTAACCTTGAATGAACTTGAAAAACGCAAAGTCGTGGAGCATAACAGCTTGATAACCTCTATTGCTAAAATGGATAAAACACCTCTCAAAATGTTTGAATTAGCGGTTTCTTGTATCAATACCGAAGAACCACCGAAGGACAATACCGTTTATCTCTCAAAGAGAGATCTTTTCGCTTTCTTTAAAGTATCCGATAATGACAAGCATAGTCGTTTCAAGCAGGCAGTTGAGAAAATGCAAAAACAAGCCTTTTTTCAAATCAAAGAAGAACAAGGAAAGGGTTTTAAATTTAAAAGCATTGTGCCTATCCCTTACGTGGAATGGACAGATTATCATGATGAAGTAAAAATTGAATTTCATCGTGAAATTATGCCTTACTTAATCAATCTTAAAAAGAATTTTACACAACACGCTTTATCAGATATAGCCGAACTCAATAGCAAGTATTCAATTATTCTTTACCGTTGGTTATCTATGCAATACAACCAATACGAGCATTATAGCGTTAAAGGTGGACGGAGAGCGGAGCAAGTGGAAGCCTACCGCAATCCAACAATTACAGTGAAAGAATTGCGAGTGATGACCGATACGGTCAATGAATATAAAAGAATGTTTCAATTCACAGAATGGATACTAGAAAAACCTTTAGCAGAAATCAACGCTCACACTTCTTTTAACGTGTCCTATGAGAAAGTCAAAAAAGGGCGGAGCATTGACTCTATTGTCTTTCATATCGAGAAAAAACGCATGGCAGACGATAACAGCTACAAGTTAGACGATAAAGTATATCAAGAGGGTAATAAAGTCAAAGAGGAAACCGAAGATAAGCTAGCTATTGAAGCAATGAAAAGCAAATACACCAAGCTATTGATTGAAAATTTTCTTTTGTCACCATTAGAAATGACAGATACGGCAACAATGGCAGGCTTACAGAAAAATGTGTACCCTCTCTATGACGAACTGAAAGAATTGAGAGGGCTTAATGGAGTCAAAGACCACTTGTCTTATGTATCTAGTAAGCGTGAAGAATATTCTAAGCACAATATCGCTAAGTATTTGAAGAAAGCAATCGAGCAATATCTACCTACGGTTAAAAGGCAGGACTTATCATGAGTGAAGAATTAAAAACGATTAAAGAGCTTGCTGACGAGTTGGGTGTTTCTAAACAGGGTGTTCGTTACCATATGAAGTCTATACCACAGGAAGAACTCAAAAAAAATAATAAAGGAATAGTTGTTTTAAATATTGAACAACAAAACTTTATAAAAAGAAAAGCTAAGTCAGACACAGCAGTAAGTGGTAAGTCAGACACAGCAGTAAGTGGTAAGTCAGACACAGCAGTAAGAGATAAGCAAGAAATAAGTTTTTTAGAAGAAAAGAATTTATTAAAAGATAATCAGATAGACTATTTAAAACAACAGATAAAGAATTATGAAAACCAAGCAAATAATTTAATCGAAGTACAGAAGCAAACACAAAATCTTTTAGACCAACAACAACGTCTAGCCTTACAGGATAAAAAATTACTAGAAGAGTATAAATCAGAAATCAATGAATTGAAAGCTCTTAAAATGCCTCAGGAGGATATGAAAGATGGCTCGTCGATAAGGGGTGAGGCGCAGGAAGAAATTGAACGACTGAAAGCTCAATTGAAGTTATCAGAAGAAGAACGAAACAAGGCAAAAGAAAAAGAGCCGGTAAAAACAGAATCTAAAAAATGGTGGCAACGATGGAAATGAGGGGGATCAAATGAGTCATTCGGAACAAATGATTGAAAACCAGTTCATACAAATCTTAAGTGAGAAAGAAAATCAGTGGACTTATCGTCCGGACTTGAAGTCAGAAGAAGCACTTTGGCAAAACTTTAGAGGCCATTTGAACCGAATAAATTTAGCAGTATTGGAAGAACAACTATTAACGGACAAAGAATTTAAGCAAGTCAAAGTCGAGTTTTCACGTTTGACCGGAACACCTTTTTTAGCTTCTCAATGGCTTAGAGGAGAAAACGGGGTGGCTCAAGTTTTATTAGAGCGAGAAGATGGGAAAAAAGTGACTTTAGAAGCCTTTAGAAATAAGGATATCTCAGGAGGAACTTCTTCTTATGAGGTGGTTCACCAAGTGGTCCCAGATGCCTCTAGAGTAGATCGTGGAGATGTCAGTTTGCTGATTAATGGGCTCCCAATCATTCATATTGAGCTCAAAAAAGAGTCCGCTAAAGACGGTTTCATGCAAGCTTATTATCAAATTCAGCGTTATGCAGAAGATGGATTTTTTAAAGGGATTTACGCAACCACTCAAATCATGGTAATCTCCAATAAAGTTGATACCCGATACTTTGCAAGACCTAGTGAAGATACCGCTGAAGCCTATGCTCGGATGAAGAAGTTTTTATTTAATTGGCGGACTGAAGACAATCAAACGGTTTCCGATTTGTTTGATTTTACTCGTACAGTTTTGCGGATACCCGATGCCCATGAATTGATTAGCCAATATACCATTCTCGTCGATGATCAAAAAAATCAAAAATTCCTCATGGCTTTAAGACCTTACCAAATTCATGCTATTCGTAAGATTCGTCAAAAAGCGGCACAGCATGAAGGAGGATTTATTTGGCATGCGACAGGTTCAGGAAAGACCATTACCAGTTTTGTCGCAACGAAATTATTAGCTCAAAATGCGATCGGTGTCGATCGTACGGTCATGGTTGTTGATAGAACAGACTTAGATGCTCAAACGCAGGATGAGTTTACTAAGTTTGCCTCGGAATATCATACCGGACAAACGACCGGAAATTCGGTAGCCAATACTTTGATTGTTGGGATCAAAAATCAAAAACAGTTGGCTCGAAACCTCCTTTCATCAAAAAATAATAATACGATTTTAGTGACCACGATTCAAAAACTCTCTGCGGCTATGCGGAGTGCCCAACAAGAGAGTGAAGAAAAAGGCTCCAATCAATTTGAGAAGCTACGGCAAGAACATATTGTTTTTATTGTTGATGAGGCTCATCGTGCGGTTAGTGATGAGGAAATGAAGCGGATTAAGAAAATATTACCCAATTCAACCTGGTTTGGATTAACGGGGACGCCTATTTTTGAACAAAATAAAAAGCAAGAAAATGGAACCTTTGCCAGAACGACGAGCCAGCAATACGGGCCACTCCTTCACTCCTATACCACCAAAAACGCTATGGATGATGGCGCTGTTTTAGGCTTTCAAGTCGAGTATCATTCACTGATTTCAGAAGAGGATCAAGAGGTAATTGTCACCCAACTCAATAAAGGAAAGTTGCCAGACGATGTCTTACAACAAGAAAAATTGTTGCCTACGGAACTTTATGAAACAGATGAACATATTCGTACCATGTTACAAAAAATCTTTAATCGGAGAAGTGTGGTCAAAAAGTTCAAGGTACAGAATGGTTTTCCTACGATGTCAGCCATTCTTACCACTCACTCGATTGCCCAAGCCAAACATATTTACCGGATTTTAAAGGAAATGAAAGATAATGGGACACTCTTGAATGGGCGACAATTTGATGAACGTCATCAACTGATTGATAAAGATTTCCCAAGAGTAGCTATTACCTTCTCAACCAATCCGGATCAATTAGAAAAAAATGAACAAGACGATGAATTAGTAGAGATCATGAAAGAGTATGCGAAACAGTTTGATGCCTCTCCTTATCAAGATGAGAAACTCTACAATCAAAATATTAATAAACGGTTGGCCCGTAAGGAAAAGCAATATCAATCGGAGGGTCAGTGGCTAGATTTTGTTATTGTTGTCGATCGTTTATTGACAGGCTTTGATTCTCCAACGATTCAAACCTTATATATTGATCGAGAAATGAACTATCAAAAGCTCCTTCAAGCGTTCTCAAGAACCAACCGTATTTATACAGGAAAAGATTCTGGGTTGATTGTCTCTTTTAGAAAGCCCTTCACCATGAAAGAAAATGTGCAAAACACGTTTCGTCTATTCTCAAATGAAAAGCAAAACTTTGATCAACTGATTCCAAAAGAATATGAAGAAGTCAAAAAAGAATTTATCGAATGTTCAACACTTTATAAACAAAGCGAAGCCGACCTATCGGATAATCCCAATGATCTTAAAACGATGATTGCGCAAGTAAGTGCTTATCAAAAGCTAGAAAAGAGTTATAAAGCGCTCCGAAGCTATGATCAATACGAAGAGGACTTTGAAGCATTTTCAGAAGTAGTGGAGCAGTTGCCACAATATCAAGGTAAAACGGAAAATGTTAAAACAAAGATTAAAGAAATGATCGAGGATGAGGAGCATTCTGAGGAGGACTTCGAGAAGCTTTTACAAGAGATTGCTTTTTCTTCGCAGCTCAATGCGACACATAAAGACGTCGTGGATAGTTTTTATATTAATCAACTTTTGAAAGCGATCCAATTAAACGAAGCAGGGGCCGTTGAAAAATTTGAAAAAGAAATCCAACAAAAGGATCCTCAAATCCAAAAGATGTATCACACCTTGAAAGATCAACTCGTCAATACGACTGAAGAGATTGATGTAGCTCAATTAAAAGAGACATCGATTCAAAATGAAATTCAAAGACAACTTCAAAAAGAAGCTGAAGAATTTGGATTATCCTTCGACTTTTTACAGTCTGCAATGAATGAATATCAAGGCGATAAGAAAACGATCCCTTATTTAACCCATTTACTGGATTCGATGACTCTTAGTAAAGAAGAGTTCGAAGCCAAAACGGGTGAAAAATACAGAAGAAGAACAAAAGTTTTAGAAGAACGACTACAACAAAAATTTGAACAACTTCAAAAATGGAAAGAAGAATTATAATGGCAACAGGTTTAAATCAACAACTATGGGCTTCTGCGGATATCTTACGTGGGAAGATGGATGCAAGTGAGTACAAAAACTACTTACTGGGATTAATTTTCTATAAGTACTTGTCTGATGCGCAGCTTAGAGAAGTTTATGAACAAGAAAATGGAAAAACAGATACCTTCCCAGAACGTTCCACTCAGTATGCAGGATTCATGGAGTGGTACGAAGAAGACAAAGACGATTTAATCGAAAATATCCAACCCAAACAAGGTTACTTTATCCAACCCGATCAATTGTTTTATCACTACCGCATTAAAGCTGATAACTATGAATTTAACTTGACCGACTTACAAGCAGGTTTTAATGAGTTGGAACGTCAAGGAGAAGAATTTAGTGGATTGTTTGCGGATATTGATTTAAACTCCACAAAATTAGGCTCAAATGCACAACAACGTAATGTGACGATTACTGAGGTTTTACGTGCCTTAGATGAGATTGACTTATTTGAACACAATGGCGATGTGATTGGGGACGCTTATGAGTATTTAATCGGGATGTTTGCGGCAGGTGCAGGTAAAAAAGCAGGAGAGTTTTATACCCCTCAAGCTGTTTCACGCATCATGTCAGAAATTACGTCGATCGGACAAGAATCTCGAGCGCCTTTTCATATTTACGATCCTGCGATGGGTTCGGGTTCTTTGATGCTTAATATCCGTCGCTATCTCATCAATCCAAATCAAGTCCATTATCATGGCCAAGAGCTAAATACGACGACCTTTAACTTAGCACGTATGAACTTAATCCTTCATGGAGTAGATAAAGAACGCATGAACCTGAATAACGGAGATACTTTAGATGCCGATTGGCCCTCAGAAGAGCCTTATCAGTTTGATTCTGTGGTGATGAACCCTCCTTACTCTGCGAAATGGTCAGCGGCAGATAAGTTTCTCTCTGATCCTCGTTTTGAGCGTTTTGGAAAATTAGCGCCTAAATCTAAAGCGGACTTTGCCTTTCTCCTTCACGGTTTTTACCATTTGAAAGAATCGGGAACAATGGGGATTGTCCTGCCTCATGGCGTGCTCTTTAGAGGAGCCGCGGAAGGAACCATCCGTCAAGCCCTTTTAGAAATGGGGGCTATTGATGCGGTTATTGGATTGCCGGCCAATATCTTTTTTGGAACGAGTATTCCGACAACGGTTATTATTTTGAAGAAAAACCGCTCTCGTCGTGATGTCTTGTTTATTGATGCTTCTCAAGACTTTGAAAAACAAAAAAATCAAAATGTCCTGTTGGATGAACATATTGATAAAATTGTTTCTATCTACAAAAAGCGAGAAGATATTGAAAGATATGCTCATGTTGCAAGTTTTGATGAGATCCAAGAAAATGACTTTAACTTAAATATCCCTCGTTATGTGGATACGTTTGAGGAAGAAGAACCGGTTGATTTGGTTGCAGTGAATACCAATCTCCTTAAGATCAATGAAGAATTAGTTCAACAAGATCAAACGCTCTTATCTTTGATTAACGATTTTTCAGAAAGTGAAGAGAATCAAGCCTTGATTGAATCGATGCGTCTTCTTTTGAGAGGCGGTCATGATGAGTAAAAAAAGTCCACAATTAAGGTTTGAAGGTTTTACGGATGATTGGGAAGAGCGTAAGTTAGGAGATGTTTTATCTGAACGTAATGATCAAACGCCAGAAACGAATGAATATCCTCTTATGTCTTTTGTACAAGGCAAAGGAGTTACTCCAAAAGGAGAACGATATAATCGCAGCTTTTTAGTCAAGGATTCAGAAAAAAAATATAAAAAAACTGAATTGGGAGATTTCATATATAGTTCTAATAATCTTGAAACAGGTTCAATTGGATTTAATAGAACTGGAAAAGCTGTTATATCCCCTGTCTATAGTATATTTAAGTCAAAAAAATCACGAGAAAGTCAATTTATAGGGATTATGTCTGCCCGAAAGGACTTTATTTCTAAAATGGTAAGATTTCGTCAAGGTGTTGTTTATGGTCAATGGAGAATACATGAGTCTGATTTTTTAAATATTGATATGAAAATGCCCAATGATAAAGAACAACAATTGATTATTTCTTTTTTTGAAAACATAGACAAGACTATCGCTCTTCATCAACGTAAGTTAGATTTGTTGAAAGAGCAGAAAAAAGGCTACTTACAAAAAATGTTCCCTAAAAATGGTGCCAAAGTTCCTGAATTGCGATTTGCGGGGTTTGCTGACGATTGGGAAGAGCGTAAGTTTAAAGATATCATAGAGAAACTTACTGGTGGTGCGTCTATTAAGCCTTCTGACTATCTTGAAGAAGGTATTCGTACGATTCCAAAAGGTGCTGTAAATTCAACTGGTTTAGCTGACCTATCTGGAAGCAAGTACATCAGTGAAGAGTTTTATGAGAGTAATAAGTCTAGTCACGTATCGACTAATAATCTTGTAACATCATTGCGAGATTTAGTTCCTTCAGCTCCCAATATGGGGAGGATTGTACGTATTGCAGGTGAAGATGAAGACTTTTTGATGCCTCAAGGAGTCTATAAACTAGAATTATTTGATGGAATGGATGAAGAATTTTTAATCGCATTTTCAAACAGTGATAAATATCGAAAAATTATTTCATCTGAGAAAAATGGTTCAACACAAGTTCACATTCGGAACGGAGAGTTTCTTAATATTGATATTGAATTACCGTTTAGCGAAGAACAAAAGCAAATAGGTTCATTCTTTAAACAATTAGATAATTCTATCGCTCTTCATCAACATAAGTTAGATTTATTGAAAGAGCAGAAAAAAGGCTTTTTACAAAAGATGTTTGTTTAACAAATTTAGGAGCCTCCACTATGGAAACTATACAAAAATATTTAAAGATAATTGTTGAAAGTAATTATCTTCATCAACGTAAGTTAGACTTGCTTAAGGAGCAAAAAAGAATTATTACAAATAATGTTTATTCATTTTTTGTATAATATAAAGCGATTTAAAAAAA
>SKET01002094.1_pt1 | contig 12533 bp, 10 predicted proteins | sample 4841461 | NCBI WGS metagenome assembly SKET01 (sample SAMN11008802, study PRJNA524170) | human gut metagenome | biome: Human fecal sample; material: Feces; isolation source: fecal sample from pouch patient p5 | host: Homo sapiens | place: Israel: Tel-Aviv | collected 2014-02-13
ATTAACGGTTTGATATCAAAAGAATATGTGGTAAAATACGGACAGGAAAATAAGGAGGGAACTTTAGAATGTTTACAAAAAAATTTACAGTCATAATCAGTTTTTTTCTGATCATTGCAATTGGCGTTGGTGGTATGCTTGGGTATTATGATGCGCGACTGGAAGCCGCAGTGACGCCAAAAAAACAATCTATGGATAAAGTCAAGATTAAGAATGAGGAAGATCTGACCTTCGATAAAGATGTTGTCAATATTTTATTAGTTGGTTCTGATAATGGGGCTCAGGGCTCCGAAAAAGGTGATCATGGTCGATCTGACAGTATGATGGTTGCAACGATCAACTTTAAAACAAAAGAATTGAAATTAACTTCTTTTTTAAGAGATATGTATGTAGAAATACCAGGTCATGGACGTAATAAACTAAATGCCGCTTATGCATTTGGCGGGGAAGCGCTTTTATATCAGACACTGGCTCAAAATTTTAATATTAAGATCGACAAATTCTGTGTTGTAGATCTTGCCGCATTTGAAAAGGTAATTAACAGGATCGGCGGAATTGAAATGACTCTTGAACAAAGAGAAGCAGAATACTTAAATACAACAAATTATATTTCAAAGAAAAAATATCGAAATGTAAAAGTCGGCAAACAGACTTTAAATGGTAATCAGGCATTAGGGTATGCAAGAGTTCGTCATGTGTTCTCTAAAAAGTATGGTGTTGAAGAGTTTGGACGAACAGGAAGACAGCGTGCTGTTATGCAGGCAACTTTCCAGAAGATGTTACAGCAAAATCCTTTAGATCTTGTGGATATTGCGATTGATGCACTTGGTGATGTATCTACGGATATGGACGCAACTTATATTAAGAAACTGATCCTATCTGTTGCAAAAATGGGAACAACAGAGATTGATCAGCTTCGTGTACCGATCGAGAATACATACAAAACAGCTGTTGCTGGAAGCTATCCTCCATGTGGATATGTTTTCTTTGTAAATTTCAAAGCAAATCAGGAAGCATTAAAATACTTTATGTTTAACAAAGGAAAACGTCAGGATTTTGCTAAGAATTATGGAGGTGCAGATGCTGCTGAGACATGTGGATATCCTTCCAAATACGACTATAACCGTTCAAAAGGTGATTCTGGGAACATATTTAACAGCTCTGACACTACAGAAGGAGAATAAATCTTATTGAGAAATATTATCAATAAGATGTCGTGATTTGTCTTGAGTAATCGATATAAGATGTTTTATAATGAACAAAGTTACCGAAGAGAGTATACAAAGTCGTACAGCTCTTAAGGATACGAAAAATAAATACATTTTTATATCATACAGGAGGAAAAAATCATGGATTTAACAAAAGTTTTATCAGCAGTAAAGAGTAAAAAAACAGGATTTTTCGCAGCTGGAGTTTTATTTGGAACAGCAGGTATCAAAGCATTATCAAGTAAGGATGCAAAGAAATTTTATACAAATTGTACAGCAGCTGTTCTTCGTGCAAAAGAATGTGTAATGGATACAGTTGCAACTGTACAGGAGAATGCTGAAGATATCTATGCTGAAGCTCAGCAGATCAATGAAGAAAGAGCAGCAGAAGCAGAGGAATGGGAAGCTTATGCTGAACCTGATGAGGCGAAAAAAACAGAAGAAGTTTCCGAAGATACTTTCAAAGAAGTTGCAGAATAGAACATTAAGATTAAGGCACCTGCAGTTTTCCTGCAGGTGTTTTCAAACAAAAAGGAGTTTGTATGAAATTTACGATCAAACATGAGATTCGAGGCAGAATTCGTATTCATAACTGCCAGAAGACAATGAGTGCTGATCAGGCAGATGAACTTCAATATTATCTTATAACAAAAGATTTTGTAACATCTGTAAAAATCTATGACCGCACAAATGACATCGTGATCTGTTATGATGCCAGCCGCAGTGAAATTCTTACTGCTTTAAAGGAATTTTATCATGGAATCATCACAGTCCCTGATAATTATCAAGAAAGTCAGAGCAGACAATTAAACCAGACATATCAGGAGAAACTTATAAGTAAAGTCTTATTCCATTATGGAAACAAATTATTATTTCCATATCCATTAAGAGCAGGGATCACAGTGATCAAATCTGTGAAATACATATATGAAGGAATTCATACACTTGCTCAGGGTAAGATTGAAGTTCCAGTACTTGATGGTACGGCAATCGGAGTATCGATCATTCGAAGAGATATCAATACCGCATCCTCTATCATGTTTTTACTCGGAATCGGAGAAATTCTCGAAGAATGGACACATAAGAAATCCGTCGATGATCTTGCAAAAAGCATGTCCTTGAATATTGATAAGGTATGGAAAGTCGAAGAAGATCATGAGATTTTAGTCCCATCTAATGAAATTGATGCCAACGATATCGTTCATGTACAAATGGGAAATATGATTCCATTTGATGGAGTTGTTGTTGATGGTGAAGCAATGGTCAATCAGGCATCATTAACTGGAGAATCAACACCTGTTCGCAAGATTCCTGACGGATACGTATATGCAGGAACTGTCGTTGAAGAGGGTGACTTAAAAGTTTGCGTAAAAGAAGTAAATGGATCAAGCAAATTTGACAAGATTGTTACGATGATCGAAGAATCTGAAAAATTAAAATCTTCTTTAGAAAGTAAAGCAGAACATCTTGCAGATCGTCTAGTTCCTTATACATTGGCTGGAACTGCTCTCACATATTTGTTTACAAGAAATGTAACAAAAGCTTTATCTGTACTGATGGTTGATTTCTCATGTGCATTAAAACTTGCAATGCCAATCTCTGTTTTATCTGCGATCAAGGAAGCAAATGACCATCAGATCGTTGTCAAAGGTGGTAAATACTTAGAAGCAATGGCAGAAGCCGAAACGATCGTCTTTGATAAAACAGGAACTTTAACAAAAGCGGAACCTACTGTTCTTGATATTGTTTCATTTAACGGAATGAAATGCAAGGAATTATTAAGAATTGCCGCATGTTTAGAGGAACATTTCCCTCATTCTATGGCAAAAGCAGTAGTTCAGGCAGCTGTTGACAGAAATCTTGTACATGAAGAATTACATTCTGAGGTTGAGTATATCGTGGCTCATGGAATTTCTTCCATGATCGAGAATAAAAAAGTTGTCATTGGAAGTTATCATTTTGTATTCGAAGATGAGCAGTGTACAATTCCTGAAGGAAAAGAAGAGTTATTTGAGAAACTGCCTGAAGAATGTTCGCATTTATATATGGCGATCGAAGGAAAACTCGCAGGTGTAATCTGTATTGAAGACCCATTACGTGAAGAAGCCAAAGATGTGATCAAAGCATTAAAAGCTGCTGGAATCAAGAAAGTCGTTATGATGACTGGAGACAGTGATCGTACTGCAAAGGTTATTGCAGCCAAAGTTGGTGTGGATGAGTATCATGCTGAGGTACTTCCAGAGGATAAAGCTGCTTTCGTTGAGAAAGAAAAAGCCGAAGGAAGAAAAGTTATTATGATCGGAGATGGAATCAATGATTCCCCAGCATTATCTGCATCTAATGTTGGAATCGCGATCAGTGATGGAGCTCAGATTGCAAGAGAAATCGCAGATGTAACGATTGAAGGAGACCATTTACATGGTCTGGTAACTCTCAAACATATCAGTAACCACTTAATGCGCCGAATTCATAATAATTACCGCTTTATTGTTGGATTTAACGCAGGGCTTATTGGGGCCGGTGTGTTAGGCTTTATCCAGCCAACAACATCTGCCATATTACATAATACTTCAACCCTTTGTATTGGGCTTAGAAGCATGAAAAATCTGGTGTCTGAGGAAGAATTACAGTAAAAATCAAGAAGGTTAGTCGTGAAATTTGACTAGCCTTCTTTTTGGATTGTGACATTAAATTTTTGCTTTTCGGGATTCCGTGACATTAATTTGACATTAAAATTTGAAATTATTCTGGTTTCATGGATTTCAACTGTTCAAACATCTCGATATCTGCTGCATTCAGTTTGATATTCGAACAATAATTTTTCCCTTCTGGAGATGTAATAGAAATCTCGATCACAGCATCCTGTTTAAGTGCCTGCTCTCTCCATACAGCATTCATGAAATTCTTGAATTTTGGATGGTCTTGATCAAACCGTTTGAATGTATTTTTTATCTGCTGAAACTTTAACATCTGATTAAAATTCATTGCCATGAGGATAAATCCTCCTTTCTTTGTCTGTCGCTTTCATAAATAAATCATATCAAAAATAAGAAAAAACGTCAAATAACGTATTGACGAACAGCCTAGAAGTGAGTAAAATTGTTCATTGCTACTCAGAAACAGATTCTTATCACAGGAGGTATTAACATTGGATTTTTATCAACAGTTACAATTAAGTTCCATCGGTTCCAAACAATGGATCAAAGGTGCCAAAGATTCAAAAGAGAAACATAAACGTATCCTTATCTATAATTTTAAAGTATATTTAGTTGTTGCATTTTGTTTTGCAGTAGTAACTCTTTACAGTATGATCTTTGGATCACAAAACAGTGTTGTCGGCGTGCTAGTCTTACTGGTTTTAATGATCTTACGACAGGTTGACTTCGGAATCGATACAAAACACAGCATTGGCGTTATCTTTATGATTTTTGCAATCCTTGCGGTTGGACCAAGACTTGCTAATACTGTAAATACTGTTCCTGCTTTTTTTATTCATTTTCTTTGTATTATGGCGATCATGATCTTAAGCTGCCATAACGTTATCATGTCCAATCAGTCCACATTTATCTTAGGATATTTGTTATTCTATGGATATGATGTTACAGGGCATAACTATGTGTTAAGATGTTGCGGATTATTTGCAGGTGCTGTGATCTGTTCCCTTGTATTTTACAAGAATCATAGAAATCGAACATTTCATAGAGGATTTTATCATTTATTTAAGGAATTTCATCTGTTTTCTGCAAGAAGCAGCTGGTATTTAAGATTATCTCTTGGAATTTCTACTGCAATGTTGATCGGAGAATTGGTTCATATGCCAAGAGTTATGTGGATCGGGATTGCTGCAATGTCTGTCCTGTTGCCATTTTCAAAAGATATGAAATACCGTGTACAAAGAAGAGGACCATTTAATATTCTTGGATGTATGATCTTTCTTATTTTACATGCGATCCTTCCTGATCATATCTTTCAATGGATCGGTCTGATCGGCGGGATAGGAGTTGGTTATTCTGCTGGATATGCCTGGCAAACCGTTTTCAACACCTTTGGGGCTCTTTATATTGCAGAGAATCTTTTTGGCCTGAAGAATGCCATCATCTTAAGAATCGCTGCCAATGTCTTTGGCTCTCTTTATGCTTATGGATTTGACCAGTTATTCCGAAAGATAACGACTAGCATTCGAAATCTTTTTGAAAATAATTCCATTATGACAGATCAGGCATAACATCTTTGAATGATACCTTAGAAACAGGATATAATTATTACTGAAAATTATTGAAATTAATTAATAGAAGGAGGAGTAAAAGAGCAATGTGTACAGCTGCAACTTACAAGACAAAAGATTTTTATTTTGGAAGAACTTTAGATTATGAATTCTCTTATGGAGATGAGGTTGTGATCACTCCAAGAAATTATCCATTTCATTTTAGACATATCGATGCCATAGAAAATCATTATGCTATGATCGGAATGGCTCATGTAGTCGACAATGACCCTTTGTATTATGATGCATTCAATGAATGTGGACTGGCAATGGCTGGGCTTAATTTTGTTGGGAATGCAGCATATTATGATATAGAAGAAGGGAAAGACAATATCGCACAGTTTGAATTTATCCCTTGGATTCTTGGAACTTGTGCAAATCTTGAGGAAGCGAAGACAGCATTGATTCATATGAATCTTACCAATACCCCTTACAGTGAACAATTTCCATTAGCGCAGCTTCACTGGATCATTGCAGATCAATCTGGTGCGATCACAGTCGAAGCAATGGAAGATGGGATGCATATCTATGAAAATAACGTTGGGGTATTAACAAATAATCCTCCATTTAACATTCAGATGTTCTTATTAAATCAATATATGAATCTTTCTCCAAAACAACCAGAAAATCTATTTGCAAAAGATATCGATTTAGATCAATACAGTCGTGGAATGGGTGCGATTGGTCTTCCCGGAGATCTTTCTTCTTCCTCACGTTTTGCTAAAGTAGCATTTACCAAATTGCATTCTGTCTCTGGAGATTCTGAAAATGAAAGTGTCAATCAGTTTTTCCATATTCTTGGATCTGTCGATCAGCAAAGAGGATGCTGCGATGTCAATGGAAAATATGAGATTACCTTATATACTTCTTGTTGTAATACGCAAAAAGGAATCTACTATTATACAACCTATGATAATCACCAGATCAGTGCTGTTGATATGACAAAAGAAGATTTAAACACAAAAAATCTGATTTGCTATGAAGTGATCACTGGGGAACACATTCAAATGCAAAATTAAATGAAAAAGCACCACTATTTCATTAAACTGAAAGGAATGACAAAATGGAAGTCAGATTGGCAACTCCACAGGATGCAGAAGAATTACTGGAAATTTACCGCTATTATGTAGAACATACAGCAATCACATTTGAATATGAAACACCTTCGATAACAGAATTCCGTCAAAGGATCAAACAGACATTAAAACGCTATCCTTATCTGGCGGCTGTTGATGGGCATGGAAAGATTGTCGGATATGCATATGCATCATCTTTTAAAAACCGTGCTGCATATGACTGGTCCGTAGAAACAACCATTTATGTAGATAAGGATGTAAAACGACAGGGAATCGGGAAAAAATTATATGAGGCATTAGAAGAAATCCTTCGAAAACAACATGTGATCAATTTGGATGCGTGCATTACAGATCCGGAAATCGAAGATGAATATGTTACAAAAAACAGTGTTCAGTATCATGAACATCTTGGTTATCATATGGTTGGAAAATTTTATAAAAGCGGCTATAAATTCGGACGTTGGTATGATATGGTCTGGATGGAAAAATATATTGGAAAACATAAAGAACATCCAGAAGCATTTATCCCTTTTTCTATTTTATAAAGAGTTTAAAACTTTTAAAAATCAGGAAAAACTGATATAATGAAATATAAATATGCTAAACAAAAGAAAACAGGAGTATTTAATTATGCCAGTATTTGATTTTAGTAACGATACATCAGAAATAAAAGAAGAAGTAGTCTGTACTTATACAACATTTTCTTCGAATGTAGATCACGCTACGATAGAATGCCCTATCTTGATTTTATCAAACAAGAAGAAGCAGTGGGAGCATCATTCCTGTGGTGTATTTTCTGATCAAGATAAGCAGACAGCCTTTGAATTTGAGGGAGAAGATGGGACAGTAATATCTGATATCTTAAAATTAGATTCCCGTTTTGTAAGCCTGGTCAGATGGCTTGGAGAGAATCATATTCATGTCCGCTTATCTGGGGAGAATACAGTAGAAGGTTATTGTGTATACAAGATCAGAGAAATTGCTCTTGGCGGTGGCACCAAATTATCTGCAGAAGATGGTTTCCTTCAGTTTATGATCGAACGTTTATTCCAAAGTGATGCACCAGATGAACGGATCACTGATGAAAATCTTGATGAGATGGGTGATGATATGAAACTTACCAGCATCCAGAGTATCACAGATTTTATGACATGTGCCGGAAGTACGCTGCCTGATAATATTCGTCTATGGGCAAGAAGAAATCTTGCTGTTGCAAAATCTCATGAAGTTTCACAAGAAGAGAGACGTCATGCCCAGCGTGCATTATCCATCATGATGAACATCCAATGGAAGAGTAATTATTTTAAAGCGATCGATCCTGAAGAAGCAAGACGGATTCTTGATGAAGAACTCTATGGTATGGAACGTGTGAAACAAAGAATCATTGAAACGATCATTCAGATCAATCGTACACACACACTGCCTGCTTATGGATTATTATTAGTTGGACCTGCTGGAACAGGAAAATCTCAGATTGCTTATGCGGTTGCAAGAATTTTAAAACTTCCATGGACAACTCTTGATATGAGTTCCATTAACGATCCAGAGCAGTTAACGGGAAGTTCCCGTATTTATGCAAATGCAAAACCAGGGATCATCATGGATGCATTTTCCATGGCAGGAGAATCAAATCTTGTATTTATCATTAACGAGCTTGATAAAGCCAATTCAGGAAAGGGAAATGGAAATCCTGCAGATGTTTTACTAACATTGCTTGATAATCTCGGATTTACCGATAATTATATGGAATGTATGATCCCAACAGTTGGAGTATATCCAATTGCCACTGCAAATGAAAAAGACCAGATCAGTGCACCATTGATGTCACGTTTTGCAGTCATTGACATCCCTGATTACACACCAGAAGAGAAGAAAGCGATCTTCCAAAGATTTGCACTCCCTAAGGTATTAAACCGTATGGGATTAAAAGATGATGAATGTATTATGACAGATGAGGCCTTAGATGCTGTCATTGAGATGTATTCTGAAACCACAGGAATCAGAGATCTGGAACAAGCCGCAGAACATATTGCAGCCAATGCATTATATCAGATTGAAGTCCACCATATGAATAGTGTAACATTTGATGGTGCAATGGTAAGAAATCTGCTTTTATAAGTTGTTATTTGACGAAGTATGAATTTTAATGATATAGTAAATCATAGACATTACAAATTATAATTCTCAAACGGAGGTCACATCATGGACATGGAGAAAATCTACTTAACAATGAAACGTACCGGTGCTGGAAACATCGTGCTTGGAATCTTATCCATTTGTATTGGACTTGCATCTGGAATCATGCTGATCATCACAGGTGCGAATCTGTTAAAGAAAAAGAAGCATTTAAGTTTCTAAATAACATCTGAATGATAAAGGAACATGGAATTGGAATAAGATTTTCAATGTTCCTTTATTTTTTTACATTTGACAATAATGATATAAAATATGGAAAGAACAGACCTTGAAAGTGCCATATGCTTAAGAATCAATCTATACGCAAAATACCGATTTAAATTATAGATTGATGATAAAAGATAGAGAAGCCAATATTTTACCGGCCTCTCTCGATATTTTTATTTTATGTAATTCAAATTGCTAATCCAATGAATCTTACAATCAATGCTGCAATCCATGCAATCATACATTGCCATAATGCCAAACCAACCGCCCATCTTGTTCCTAGTTCACGTTTTACAGATGCGATGGCCGCAACGCATGGAGAATAAAGCAAACTAAATACTAATAAAGAACTTGCGGCTAATGGTGTGATCGCCGCTGTGATGTTTCCATTGAATAAAACTCCTAATGTTGAAACTACACTTTCTTTTGCCATAAATCCACTGATCAATGATGTCACGATTCTCCAATCTCCCAATCCTAATGGTGAAAAAACTGGTACTAACACACCAGCTACCATTGCTAAAATGCTATGTGCAGAATCTTCTACCATATTTAACTGCAGATCAAATCTCTGTAAAAACCATACAACGATCGTGGCGACCAAAATCACAGAAAATGCTTTCTGTAAGAAATCTTTCGCTTTCTCCCATAATAATTGTGCTACATTCTTCACTCCTGGAAGTCTGTAATTTGGTAATTCCATAACAAATGGCACTGGTTCCCCTTTAAATAACGTTCCATTATATAAAAATGCGATCAAAATACCTATCATGATTCCTAATAAATATAATCCTGCCATAATAAGACCACCACGTTTTGGAAAAAAGGCATTCACGAAAAAAGAATAAATTGGCAGCTTGGCTGTACAGCTCATAAATGGTGTTAAAAGAATTGTCATCTTACGATCTCGCTCACTCGTTAAAGTCCTTGTTGCCATAACCGCAGGAACTGTACATCCAAACCCGATCAGCATAGGAACGATACTTCGTCCAGACAATCCAATCTTTCGAAGCGTTTTATCCATAACAAATGCCACTCTTGCTATGTATCCACTGTCCTCCATTAATGATAAAAAGAAAAACAAGGTTACAATGATCGGTAAAAAGCTTAGTACACTTCCTACACCAGTAAAGATTCCTTCGATTACCAGACTATGGATCGCATGATTCACGTGAGCCGCAGTTAATGCCTGATCTGTAAGTACTGAGATTTTGTCAATTCCTAATTGCAAGATTCCTTGAAGCCAGGCCCCGATCACATTAAATGTAAGATAGAATACCAAAACCATGATTCCTACAAAACAAGGAATTGCTGTATACTTTCCTGTTAGAACTCGATCGATCTTTTCACTTCGAATCCGTTCTTTACTTTCTTTTGGTTTAACAACGGTCTGTTCACATAAACGCTCAATAAAATCAAATCTCATGTCTGCGATTGCTGCACTTCGATCTAAGTCTCGTTCTGTTTCCATCTGTTTGACAATATGCTCTAACATTTCCATTTCATTTTGATCAAGCTTTAATTGTTCTAAGATCAAATGATCTCCTTCAATAGCTTTTGTCGCTGCAAAACGAACTGGTATCTGTGCCTTTTCTGCGTGATCTTCAATCAAATGTATTACTGCATGAATACAACGATGCACTGCTCCATTATGATCTTCTTTATCACAAAAATCCTGCCGCAATGGTTTTTCCTGATATTTTGCAATGTGAAGTGCATGTTTTACAACTTCATCGACTCCTTCATTCTTTGCCGCTGAAATCGGAACAACTGGAACACCTAGCAATGATTCCATTTCATTGACATTGATCGATCCTTGATTCCCAACAACTTCATCCATCATATTTAAGGCAACCACCATTGGAATGTCCATCTCTAATAACTGCATAGTAAGGTAAAGATTTCGTTCGATATTTGTCGCGTCTAAAATATTAATGATCGCCTTTGGTTTGTCTTCTAGTACGAAGTTTCTGGAAACAATCTCCTCACTACTATAAGGTGACATCGAATAAATTCCTGGAAGGTCCGTTACATTTGTTTCAGGATGTCCTTTGATCGCACCATCTTTTCGATCGACTGTTACACCTGGAAAATTTCCAACATGCTGATTGGCACCAGTCAACTGATTAAATAATGTTGTTTTTCCACAGTTTTGATTACCGACTAATGCATAGGTCAATTGTGTTCCCTCTGGAAGTGGATGTTCATCTTCTTTGGAATGATATTTACCTTCTTCCCCTAATCCCGGATGCTCAAAAGTTCTCATATATTCCGCACCCTTATGACTTCTGCTTCTTTCTACAATTGGATCAATTTCAATCTGATCGGCTTCTTCTAATCGAAGAGTCAGTTCATACCCATGAATCTGTACTTCCATAGGGTCGCCCATTGGTGCAAGCTTTACAACTGTGATTTCAACACCAGGGATCATTCCCATATCAAGAAAATGTTGTCTTAATGCACCATGACTGCCAACGCTTTTGATCACTGCACTCTTACCGATTTGTAATTCTTTTAGTGTCATTTTTTATATCCTTTATCTATCTTTATTGTTGTAATTGATTAGATGATTCTAACCAGTCATATTGTACCACACTTTTGATAATTTTTCTCAACAAGATGGTGATTTATATAAAAAAATAATGATAAATCTACATCTATCTTGCAAATTTATCATTATTTTATATAACAATATTGATTTTTTGTTGTTATATTTTCTTGAATTATGTCAAAATATTATAACAATCCTTGTTTTTAATCAATTTCTGTCACTTTGTAATCTTTATCTTCTACTGTCTGTGTTAAGACATCATCTGACACTTCATTTGTCATAGAAACAACTGCTGTTCCTTCTTCATGACTTACAATTGCCTCTTCTACACCCTCTAAAGATTCTAAGGCTTTCTTCACAGCAGCCTCGCAGTGTCCACACATCATTCCTTCAATCTTCATTGTTTTCTTCATTGTTTTTTCCTCCTGTTTTGTTATATTTTGAACCTGAATTTCTTCAAGTACTACACTATTTTTGATCTTCTGGTCTTTGCTGGCATCATGCATTTTAAAGAGATTTAATCGTAATGCATTGGTAACAACACAGAAACTTGATAAACTCATTGCTGCAGCTCCAAACATTGGATTTAGTTTCCACCCAAGTAACATATACCAGGCTCCCGCAGCCAATGGAATTCCGATGATGTTATAAATAAATGCCCAAAATAAATTTTCATGAATGTTCTTCAGTGTCGCACGACTCAAACGGATTGCTGCAGGTACATCACTCAAACGGCTTTTCATTAAAACAACGTCCGCAGCATCAATTGCGATATCTGTACCTGCACCGATCGCAATTCCCATATCAGCTCTTGTAAGCGCTGGTGCATCATTGATTCCGTCACCAACCATTGCAACTTTTCCTTTTTCTTTCAAGTCACGAATGACACTTTCTTTTCCTTCTGGAAGAACACCTGCGATCACATGATCAACACCAGCTTGTTTACCGATTGCTTTTGCGGTACGTTCATTATCTCCTGTTAACATAACCACACGGATTCCCATGTTCTGAAGTTCTTTGACTGCCTGAGG
>SKET01002096.1_pt1 | contig 12521 bp, 14 predicted proteins | sample 4841461 | NCBI WGS metagenome assembly SKET01 (sample SAMN11008802, study PRJNA524170) | human gut metagenome | biome: Human fecal sample; material: Feces; isolation source: fecal sample from pouch patient p5 | host: Homo sapiens | place: Israel: Tel-Aviv | collected 2014-02-13
AGATGCCATTTCTTTTTCAGTGATTCCTTCACGCTTAAGCAGCGTCACCACGGTGAATAGAGGCAGTTGAAGGTCAGCACAGATTTTTGCCAGCATTGCGCCGGATTCGTAGTACATTCGGGCCATTCGCTTAGTGGCATACTGACTGGTATTGCTTATCTTACGACAGCGAGGATTCCACGAGTTATCGTAAAGGCCTTTTACCAGGTCATACGGCAAGCGTAGGAGCAGCGCCGTTTTGCCTGGGGTGTAACCATGCACGAGCATTTTTTTAGCAGTCTCGATCAGCGAAGAATCACGAGAGCGGGATTTGTAAAAACGTGACAAATCGGGGGTTTCAGCACCGGAGGTGTTTACCTCTGGTAAACTGCTTCGCACCGTAAGGGATTCAGCCGTCAGGCCGTTGGCTGTCTGGCTGATGCCAGTTACTTTCTCACACAATATTCCTCCAGTATCAAAAAGGGATCTCAGGATCATCTTCATCGTAGTGATATACATCCGGCCCGTTAACTTGTTGCTTTACTGGCGCTGGTTCTGTTGCGGGTATATCGTCAGGCCGCATCTGTTCTCCTGGCTCACCCATATTGGTTTTGCCTTTCAGTTTCCATACAAGTTTGATCTCATCCTGCCAGGTTGTAGCACCATGGGATTGCGCCCAGCGTCGCGCCTCTGGAACCAAATCCCCACGAGAGGTAAACGAGTTGGCGAGCCATGGTATCCCGACAACATTTTCCCCAGCTGACTCACTCAGTGATGGATCATCACTATTGGATAAATCAACATCGACAGGAATATCCACAGCAGGTACGCCGTCTGGTTTTCCAGTAACAGGCGCGGCAGATGCCACCACGAAAGATTCCACAACAGGTTTTTGCTCATTCTTACCGCTCTCCTCGGTTTCCACTTTTCTATTACTCGCCTGCGCGGAATTATGATCGTCAAGAAAAACCATCAGCGATGGATCGAGTTCGACCGGAGAAATTTTGTGTGTACTCCCCTTCACTTCCTCAAAAGTGATCATTCCAGCTTCACGAAGCTTGTTCCTGAAATTGCGAACGGCTTCGGGCTTGCAGCCGCAACGTTTACCAATCGTGCCAACAGATTCGTAATAAGTTCTGCCTGTTTTGTCATAGCTGTAAACCAGAGATAACAAAATTTTCATGTTGCCATTAATGGTCAGGCCGTTGTACTCGGTAAGGTCGAGAACGCTGTATTCAAGTTTTACAAAATCCTTACTGTCCCGGTTCTGTTTGCTCATTCTGTTCTCCGTAAAGTGTCGCCTTGCTGGCTAATGCTGGTTTGATGTCTGGTGTGTTGTCGAAAATGTTCGCGGCAGTCTCCAAGATTTCATTACAGAGCCGTGCCAGGGGCTTGTCCTGCCTTTTGGCCTCAGCCAGTAGAGCCTGATAAACGTGCTGTTGAAATTTGATGTTCATTCAAGTTGTCCTCCTCGTTCTAGGTACAAAAGACCTCCCGCCAGTGGTCGCCCAGAAGGCGAACCGGCTCAGGTTTTGTTCAGTGTTGTTAGGCTGCGGTTGCTGTCGGGAATTCGCCAGCCAGTGGATAACCGTAGGCTTCAAGTTCTTCTGCACCGCTGACAGCCACAAGCAGCATAATGATCTGCTCATGAGTCAGAGAAAGACCTAGCTTATCCAGATAAAGCTGTCGATGGCCTTCCAGGATTGGACGAAGTATATCGGTCAACTCCATTCCAGCAGCGCGTTGATTACTCAGCGGCTTAAGGATGGTTTTAAACGCTCGCGCCTGCTTTGCCTTTTTGCGCTCCTGCTTCAGGATATGCAGGCAGACGGCAATCTGAGGAAGTCGGGCATGTACAGCGTCTGCCCCGCCGTTTCTACTAATGAAGGCCCACAAGGCTGATTTGGTGTATTTGCCGTTCAGGATGAGATCAGCGATCTGCTCGCCTGTCATAGTGGTCAGGTCGAGACGTTGGGATTTTGGTTTATTCATTGGGTTCTCCGTTCTGTTAAAAGAATTATTCGCGGAGGTTCTATTTGTAACCCATTTTGTATTGCCGTGAGGTTGACAAGGAATGTCGTGATGACGGCAGAATTATTCGAGGATTCATAGGTAAATCATTACCCTACTAGAATCTATTGTATCAGATTTGTCTGTAAATAGCAATCATTATCATGTAGGATTTTATAATGCATAATAATCACCATAACACTACAAGTTTACAAAATCTTTGTCAATAGTGCCAAGCCGTTCTATAACGCGTTCTGCGGGTACTTGTCACCATAGGAGTACATACGTATCACCACCACCGTTTAAACGCCATAGAGAGGCTTTAAGGAGGTCTGTTAGTTAACCCGCGCCGCCCCGGAGTGAACCGGACAGATGCAAAGCAGTCCTCTACGCCGTGCTCCGCTCCACATATGGCGAACAAGTTCGCAGCTTCCACACAGAGTAAGAGCGTAGCTCTATGGCGTAGCCTGCCGGGTTACCCGAGTCACAGAGCGGAGCGATGTGTTAACGAGGGTTAGAAGGTCACGAGATGGCGAGTCTGTTCACGTCATCTAAGATGAACTTCTTACCAACAGATATCTGAAGTGGCGAAGCCATTGCAGAGCGGAGCGATGCAGAAGCATCACTATTAAAACTAACAGAATGACCAACCGTCATTCCGTGCTCTCGACCTGGAGGTACTTTTCTTATCAGTTCTTTTATGGGGATTGTTATTTATTATTATTGTGCTCGAAAATCGACTACCCCCTACTCGAAAATCGTGCAGGTAGGTGCTCGAAAATCGAGGGGGTGGGTACACGAAAATCATGCAGGTATCACCGGGTGAGAATTTTCCAAGTCATCCACGCGACCAACGCACCGATGAAAACTTCCGGTTTGATATGTCCGCGTCATGCTTCAATGGCACAATCAACGGCAACACCTGAGGCGGTCCAAACACCTGATCCGCTCCGAGAATTGATCATCTCCCTCCCCTGCTTTCATCTGAAAGTACCGACCATTCTCCGCGCTGGCTGAAGATTGGCAACCCTATACTGATTTTCTGTCAAAATTTGGTGGATGATCTTTACCATTGGCTATCTTGTAAACAAAATATATTAAATGCACCTCAAATAGCCCATAATCCGTAGTTAATCATGCTAAAGTGGTCACTATGCGTACAAATCAGAAGTCTGAACCTATGGGCGTTATGGTGTGATGTACATAACGAAGCCTTGCCAGCACTGGAAGCGTGAAATTTGGTGGCTGGTATCTGGATCAAGCAACACTCAATTTCTGAACCTTCGCTTCAAAAAAATAATAAAACAACACACAAAACCAAAACAGATGCCCTCTGGTGGCTGCTGTATCGCGCTGTGGGATGCTGTGGATTATCGGTATGTCAGTTCACGTTTGTGTAGAGATAACGCCGCTACGGGTTTCTGGTTGAGCGTAGGAGGGATTGGTGGGTTGGCTGTTTACATTGTTGTGGGAAATGGTACGAAACAGTGGCGGCCTGGCTCGGTGAATATCACCAGGTGATGGCAGACCTTCAGCCCGTTGTGGTAACGTCGCCGTAGTAGCCCTATGTCTGCTGCGAATAGAAAAATGTGCTTTTATGGCATTTGATGCACTGGCAACTTCAAAGGCCTGAAACCTGAAATTGTGTGGTGACCAGCCAAACTCATCCAAAATCCTTGAACAAGAGAACTCACCTCAAATCCTCCTGAATGCTTTCCTTCTGTTGGTGAAATCGCTGTTGTGTACCACGCTTCGCATCAACGCTCCGAAAAGCAATACCTGACTATTCCAGTCAAGTACATGTAAGATACAATATGTTAAATGACTGTACAATTAGTGAACACAGGCACTTCAAAACATCAAGTTATCTCCCTTGCCTCAGCCCAAAGCAGCATTGTGTAACTGCACTGCTTGTTGCAGTGAGGCGTGTCGCTGAAGGCATCACGTAGCGATATTTGGCGAAGAAAAGCGCTTTTCACCGAGGGCCTGGGCTGACGGTCTAGCAGATCACCAACAGAGCTGGGGATATTTTCAACAGGAGAATGTAAACTTGGAGGATAAAGAGCCGGGACACTTACGGGGCAGGTTGTGGAAATGAAGAAAATTTTACTATTTGTTGTGGTACTGCTGCCGCTGGCGGCTCATGCAGGAAAAATCACCATAAGCAACCCCGACGAACAAGAATTACAGGGCGGGAAAAGGCTTTGCACTTACGAAAACAGCATTTATCTGTTTACGCTGGTGACTCGCTCGCAATCCTGCCCTTTCTCAAAAACGTTCGATACAAATGATAATGAAAAGTGAAACGGAATGTCTGCTAATGGGGTGCTTTGCCGATCATCTCCTTAAGATCTTTGAAGCGTTCTTTGATTATTCTTCCATTCTCGGCTAAACGATTCGCTTCAAACGCAGTGAATTGAGCAATATTTTCTATTTCTTCGCGGCTGATGCTCATAAAATTCTCATCAAGCTTAGAGAGCATATTTGTGACACCTTGTCTACTTTGTGTAAAGAAACCAAGGTTATCTCTGACACCCTTAAGAAGTTCTTTCTTACCATAAGGGTTCATATTTGTACTCGTTTCTATAGACTTGATAAGCTCTTCCGTGTCACTACATATTCCACGGTAAACCAGTTCGACCTCACGAAGCTCTTTCACTGTATCAATTTTCATTTTCCTTAATGAATCATGCTCAGCATTTTTTCTTGATCGATAGGTGTTATACAGAGCAGTTATACTGACAACAAGTGCAATGAAAGAGAATAGAGCGCTAAAAAAAGGCAGCAATTCTTTTGACATTTTCACTCCAAATTTATTAGTCTAGAAGTTAACTTCTAAATTTTTGAAAACAACGTCGATCAATCTCTTGTGCCAATCTAGTCCGCATCTCTCCATAGCTTAATCTTTCCATATCTGAGGCTATTTTCCAACCACAACCTTTGAAATTACATTTAATAATAGGAAATGGGACATAGTTATAGAGATCAACGCTGGAGTGTTGGCTAAGAAGGCCTCCACATTTAGGGCATCTCATGTGAAGATTTATTAAAGAGTACCCACTATCACCTAATGCTTTAGTCCATTCCCAAGAAACTATCATTTCATAAATATTATCCGAAGTATAATGCAAAAAACTGCCCTCTTGTCCTGTAGCTTTCGCTGCAATACGACGGCGCATTACAAATCCAACAGTAGGTAAAATTGCCAATAATAAAATCGATAAAATGAGGAGCATCCATAAGGGCATTGTGACTGGGAAGGTAAGGATGTCCATTAACCAATGGAAGAACTGCTTAATGTAATTCCATAGCCACACAACGACGGCGATCCCACTTCCTCCAGTGACAAGTGCAACGATAACGCCCGATATGCTGTCTTTGCTAAGGTCTTTCAACCATGCCATAGAAATTCTTCTTATTAAGCTATTCTTTATGCTCAATTTTACAGCGAACCAGATTTTAGGCAATAGGAGCCATAAAGCGCCGTGATGGGTACATCCATCGATCAGCGCCTTCAGGCGTGTCATCAGATTTTCAGCGGTAACGATCAGTGAGTCAGGTGTGCATTTTCGTATACACGAAACGGGGTAGAGCCTGCCGCTTTCCCGGACAGGTTAGTAATCCCATCATATCGCCTGTTTATCCCGCGCTAAGGTCGTCGTAAGCGCCGCTGTTTCAGGAATGGTTTATAGCCATAGTGAAAGGCTTTGTTTTCTTGTTGGACTATCGCGGTAAGACACTGGAACGACCGCCAGCGTTTTGATAAGCTTCCTGATCACTACTCACCAAATCGCGGTAGTTACCAAGGTAGAACGTCGAGAGGGTTCTCAACAGCGCTTACAGAGCGCCTCCCTCTAAGCACCGGAAACATAAAGATTTTTTAGCTGATTTTAAGCGTAAAAAATCGCTGGAGCGGGCGAAGGGAGCCGAGGACAACTAGCTAACTTCTTGTTTCTTAAAGACTGATGAATCCAGTGGTTACAGTGATGGTTACACATTGAGAGGCTGAAGGTCAAGACTTGAAGCACGTAATATTCCCTCTAGAGGAATAGAACTCACGGTCTGACTACCCGGCCCTTTTGGTCTGACTCAGGGTCGGGCTATGGGGACTTTTGGCTCACTCTTTATATTAGATAGGGTCTCACATTTTTCAGTCAAAACTCATCGTCTAAGAACCACCAGCATGACCACTAGCGCCATCTTGATGAGGAGGACAACCAGATAGACTTTGTGTAGGTCCATGTGTCTCTCCCCTCATAGTTACGATATAACATAACACTAAATAAGGACCAGGACCCGAAGGTCCTGACCAATAGTCGTTATTGTTAGTTGGATTACTTGCTAAAGCTCAGGCACTTAACCACTGGCAGAACAGCAGCAGCGCTACCAGTCTTCATCTTCACAGTCGTAGCAGCCTCAGCGACCACGAATACCTTACCGAGAATCTCAAGGTCATGGGACTGAGAGTCGCCATCACGGGAAAGAACCACAGTGATATGTTCACCATCATGACGCAGACAGCCAAAAGACAGACAGGTGAACTGTTTAGCCAACATGAACAGGCCGCGGTCAGTCCCATTATAGTAAGCGATGTCTGTCCCCAGCATGTCCTTTACTGCATCCTCACCGCCAAAGCCGTTCTTCATAGCCAGACGGGAGAGAGCAGACATGTGGGACTCATGAGCAAGGATGCCATAGCTGGACACCTCAGAGCCATAAGCGGACTCAGTACTCTCAAACAGCGCATCTACGATAGCCTCCGCCTTAGGCAGGAGACTCCCGGTCAGCTTCGGGTAATCTACTGTCTTCAGCAGCTTAGAGGTCAGTAATACATCGACCATTTTAGCGTTGATTGTACGGACCACATTCTCACAGATGTTCAGAGCGTCTTGCTGGAGCGTACCAACAGTGAAACCAGTAGAGGACTTGGAGTCCCACAGCTTCGCCTGATGGCTGACGAGAATAGCTTTTTCAATTGGTTCAACGGTAATTTCACTACCAGCGGCAGCAGTGACTACAACCGGAGCCTTACCGCCACCGACAGGAACGACTACAGAGCGGTCAGCCAGCGTGTGAGCAATGATAGGAGTCGGTAAACTATTACGGCTCGGCAGAAGCTCTACGGGGAATGGGATGTTCTCCTGAGCGTCTTTAAGCACACCATTCAGCATCGTTTTCACCAGCTTAGCCAGCTCAAGGGCATAGACCTGCGGGTCAGCGTTAGTCGGCAGGCCTTCGTTAATCTGGAGGTTGTCGGTGTCGGTGATACGAACAGGCTGAATGCCAAACTGGAAAGCGTCTTTAGTCATAGTCATGATAGTTAATCTCCTTGAGTCAAATACTTGAAGCCCCTAACAGTAGCTCGCAGAGATACGAGCGTAAGTCAGAGGCCATGTGTTCTTAGATGGAATCCATCCAGTTAGCGCCACTATCGAGGTCCGCCATAATTGAGGCACGTGAGCGACCAGCGGAATGGGTAGCACTGCGGAGGTTCTCACCATAGGTCCGGCGTTCAGCTTTGAGCTGTTCACGGCGCTGTAGCTCTTTCTGCCATTCGTCTTCGGTCATGAACATTTCGCGGGTACGCTCTTTCTGAGACGCAAGCTCTTTAGCGATACGCTCAGCCTCGACACGCTTATTCATCTGGCGGCGTTGGTAGGCGGTCACCAGTTCATTGCTAAAGAAGTTAGAGATGGTCACGCCAGCTTCAGCCAGAGCTTCCAGTAACTCCATAGACTCGCGGCTGGTAGACGGCAGGCCTGACAGGTAGCCCGGAATGAGGGTCTTGATAGCGAGGGACAGCGGATAGGACTGACCGTCCAGCTTACAAGTATTTGCGTAAAGGTCGATGTCGGTGACTTTGAGTTTCCAGTCGTTTTGGTCAAATAACATTGTTCGTACTCCTCTTGAGAAGGTGAGAACTATCGGTATCGCAGACACAGTTATGCCTACGGGTCTCCCCGCATCGGTCATTCTCAAAAGGTTTAAAATAGGGTTAGGTTTGATCACTCTGAACGATCAATTGAAGACATTACGATTGGAACAAACGATCAATAGGTATGTGGTTATTTGCTAAGCTGCGACAACCTTTACAAAGACACTCAGGAATGTTTCATGCCCAAATTAGCTATTAGCTTATTACTTTACTTGGCCTGCTTTTATGCAGTTGGATACGGCGCTGGATATATAACAGGTGGGATAACTTGGCACACACTGTATATGCTTGACCGTATAATTACCGTAGCCCTACTTGCATTCATTCCAGTGTTTATCTTTGCGGTTTTATTAAATGCATCCAAAAGACAAGGAATAATAAAATTACTTTCTGTCTCAGCGATTAATTTAATCCCTTCGGCTATCGCATTACTTATAGGATTTACTGACGCAGTGACCAGAAAGTTTCTTACTTACTTTCTCGGTTAACTGACATATTGCGAATGACCAACTGTTCTATTAGCTCATTACGAGAATAAAATGGTCGGTCATTCGTAGCCGCTTTATCCACGCCAAGCATCGACAATAGAATAGAAGTGGGAAGCCCCCGGTAACGCAGGGTCAAACGGCCTTCGAGAGTGCGTGGGTCAATCATAGCCATTGTTAAAGTCTCCACTCACAGCGACCGACACGTAGCTCCTCAAACTCCTCTTTCGAGACGAGTTGTCCAGCCCTGTAGTGCGATACCGTGTGCTTCTTAATGAATGCCTTAGAGTCCGGCGTGATGTCGTCCGAAGATGCTACAGCGGCCTGTACGCTGGCACTGGAGGTCATGGACACAAAGGCATCCGCTACAGCTATTCCGTACTCAAAGTCCAGCCACTCGCCAAACTTGACGGCGGACGTGGGGTCAGCAAGCCATGACGTACCGAGGCGACCCATATCGACTTTCTTTATGCGGCGGTTTTTCTGCCCCATAAGATAGCGCCCGACTTTGGTCTGAGCGAAACGCTTAACCATTGTCTTCTCGGTGTCTTCTACCTTACCAATCTGAATACCGACCCGGCGAATTTCATCCAATCGGAACAATCCGTCTTGACTGGTGAGGTCCTGACCGAAGATATGGATAGTGTATTCTTGTTGAGACATATCGTTGTACTCCTTTTATCTGCATCCTGAAGCCGCATCCTGCCGCCTACTCAAAGCCCCCAACGATAGGGAGACGGCAGGCAACAAGACGCAGATAGAATGACTTTGAGATTTGATGATTAGTGTCGGCGGTGGCACTTATTTAAAACGAAAGGACAACAGCATATTTCCGCATGACTTGACGCATCAAGACCAGAGGCAGAAATAAGTATTTGCTCGGTGTCGTTCCTAAGGTGATAGTTTAGTCAAACAGTAATGAACTTCGGAGAACTTGACTCAAAAGTGTTCAGGACTTCCAGTGAGACCCGAAGTATGGAGATCATATTATAGCGACCATAGTTTACTTCGGACTGACAGGACTGGAGGCTGGACTTAAAGTTCTTCTTACTGGAATTGTGATAACACAATCCATAACAAGATAAACTCATGGTCTCCTCCAGCCTGCTGGTGGTCAGGACTCAAGGTCAACCCAGACACCACTACTGGTCTAACCTCTTGAGTTTCCGCCTGTCCACAATGGATGGCAGACCTCAGCAATGATGTCTTGGTTCTTCACAATCTCGCACACCGATGGTCGCATAGACGGATACTTTCGCTGCGGTCTGATGTTCTCCGCCTGTCAAAGGAGAGAGATTGCTACGTTAAAGGGAATAGTCTCAGGTTAAGGTGATTTAACACTAGGCGTCTGCGGCTGGTTTCCAATCGGTCCGCTACCGGAAGCCTGAGACTTAATGAATGTGTGGGTCGGTGGCTGTTATTAAGCCGGGGGACTTAGGGTCTCCCTATAGTGATAGTTTAGGCCCGTCAGCCCTACTCGTTAGCGGCTTTCTGTCCTTCTCGCGCCTTCCTGTCCCGGTCCTCAATGCCCTTGAGCGCCCTTTCCGGCATACTGTTAAACATGGCTTCGACTTCTTTCGGTCTGGTAATCTGCTCAGTGACAATAATGTTCAGCAGCTTAAAAAGACCATGCGCTAACTGAGGGTCGTCATCAATGTTAATTTCACCCGGATGTACCGCTTGATTACCAACGATACGACAGATGTCAGCAGCTCGCTGGACCAGTGGAGACAGCCCTTTAGCTACAAGAGACTTAATGTCCGTGTCGATATGCTTCCCCGGCTCACCGAGATGAACCATCAGCTTTTGAAGACTCAAACGCAGGAGTGCGGCAGCGCCTTTAGGTGACAGATTAACGATGCTTCTGGCTTCCATGTAGTCGGACTTACAGTCTTCTGGCATGTCTGGGCTAGGCATCTCGACACTCGCTGATGCAGGAATAATCATGGTCGATTCATACCAATAAGCGTAATCCTTACAATGTTCGCATTGCGATACAAACATTGGAAAGTCTGTATCGTCGTAATACGCATATAGCTGATTCCATTCCTGCCTGGCAAAAGCATGACAATAGGGGCAATTGAAAGCTTCTTTTTTAAATACTGCTGGTGTATAGGGCGTCGTCACCTAGTTAGTCTCCTTATAAACATAAGCCATCACATTAACCAATCTATCTACCTCGACCTCTTTCGCGTAACGGTCGTAAGTTATAGACCCTGAGCTATGACCCATAATCGCCTGAGCATATGCTAACTCGACCCCATGTTGTTTTAACTGGGTCGCAACTGTATGTCTAAACGAGTGAAAAGCTAAGCCGCTACGGTCAGCGAGGACTTTAGGCAGCAACGTCCGGTTAAACCATTTGCTCACCTGCTCACCGTAGCCGTTCTTCATCAGCTTGAGGCCATCGAATACCATAGCATTATCACCCTTAGCCTTTCTACGGTCTTCCACAAGCGACATAAAGTCAGCCAATACAAAACCATAAGCACCATCTACCAACGGGACACAGCGATCACTATGCGCATTCTTAACGCTCTTGCCCGGTAAGCTGCTATCGTCTTCGTTGATATGGATATACACGGTCCCGGCCTCAGTGACCCTGACGTCTTTGACCTGTAGCTGAGCGACCTCATTAAGTCTTGCTCCAGTGATTGCCGCCAGAGCAGTGACGTAATAGTGGTAGGGCTTACCTGAGGTCTTCTGAGAGTACGCTTTAGCAGCGACCAGTAGCTGCCCTACCTGCTCAGGACTGAACGCATCACGAGCGTCGGAGGCTTTACGCTGCGGGACTTTCAGCTCAAGACCTTCGGTCAGGTTCTTAGCTATCAAGTCGTTGCGTACCGCCCACTTAAACACAGCAGCCATCTTGATAAGATATTTATTGTTGATGGTAACGACGTCCAAACAGTCAGTTTTAGACTCCCGGTTCAGCAGGTCAGATAGCGGCATAGACTTAAAGCGTTGCTTGCGGTTCTTCGGTATCTGCTGGAGGACTTCACGGACCCTGAGCATATCTGAACGGGTCGCCTTGCTGACATCGTGAATATCCAGATAGTCGAATATCTCGATTAACGTAGAGTGAGACGCTCGGTTCTCGCTTAGGGTCGCTGGCTTCCAGTTCTGGGCGTTCTCCTGCTCGTACTGCTCAATGAGAGACGCGAGGGTCAGTGCTTTAGGTTCGGGGACTTCAGGCTCCGCCAATACAGATAGGGAGACGGACGGTCTTAGACTGCTGGTCTCAGGCTCAAGGTAAGACAACAGGCCAGAGCTATCGCCCTTGAGTCTATCCTGACAGGCTTTAAGTACGCCGATAACGTCATTGATATAGCGATGCTGGTCTACAGTCAGACGCTCAGTCGCTACAGCTTCCCGAAGGTTGGACCTAATGTCGTCGTATTGGTCAACGTAAAGTTGATAGGACTCCGGGTCGTTCAGGTCATCACGGCTGACACTAAGTTCCCACTCGACAATGGTCTTCAGGTGTTCTCGTAGCTCCTCATAAGAAGCGTTAGGGTTGTCTGCGTGGATTGCTTTAAGTGCTGACTTGATGTGCCGGGAGTGAGCCATAGCGGTGCGTCTGTCCTTAGTCCGTAGTGATACTGACGCTAGTTTATAACGGTTGTGAGAAGGAAGCGAAGCGGTCAGGCGACCAGTGGTCTTCATCCTAAGACGGATGTAAAAGACACCGTTACGCTGATAAAGGTAGGTTCTTGAATTGAGCATGTACTGAGACCTTAGGTCTGCTCACTACTTCAACAAAGTTAGTCACAGTGTTGGTTACAGTGAGTAAAACTATCGGAAGGCTTTAAGCCGTATCCCTTAGGATTCAGTAACTTATTGAACTTTAAGAAGTGTCATGGAGCGGGCGAAGGGAATCGAACCCTCGTATAGAGCTTGGGAAGCTCTCGTTCTACCATTGAACTACGCCCGCTTCGAGATGCGTAAGGCATTATAAACCTTACGCTCTCCTTAGCAAGTGCCGCGCTGCTGACTGCTGATTAATTCGCCATCAGCATTTTGGCTTGCTGCCCTGCGGCGGCAAGTAACGCAGCGGATCAATTGCCGTAGCACGGTAACGAATCTGGAAATGCAGGCGAACCGATGCCGCA
>SKET01002131.1_pt1 | contig 12346 bp, 14 predicted proteins | sample 4841461 | NCBI WGS metagenome assembly SKET01 (sample SAMN11008802, study PRJNA524170) | human gut metagenome | biome: Human fecal sample; material: Feces; isolation source: fecal sample from pouch patient p5 | host: Homo sapiens | place: Israel: Tel-Aviv | collected 2014-02-13
TCTAATGACAGAAAATTATTTGGGATAACTATTAGGCAAGATACCAAAAATCAATTTTTATCTATAACTGATTTGCAAGAGGCATATACTAGGGCTAGGATTGAAAAAGGGTGGAATGAGAAGAGGGTTGAAAATATATTATCTAACAATTCATCTTCTGAACGTATATATTATATCCTTAATAAACAGGGAATTATAAAAACAGGATTTACTGCTTTTATTGATGAGGTTAATAAAAGTTCATTGGTTAAGGTTTTAAAGAAGTATGGTGTTTATAAGACTCTAGGTGCTCGAAATAATAGACACGTTTCCTGTAATCCTTATATTTGGGTTCTTATTGCTCTTGAACTTAACCCTGAAATATATGCTACTGTTATAATGTGGTTAACGGATAATCTGATTATTAATCGTATTGAAGCTGGTGATAGATATAATGATTTATGTCGTTCGGCATCTAAGTTTGATGATGTGGACTACCGTATCATAGCGAAAGGATTGAACTATATTGTTTTTGGTGTCCATGAAACAATGATAAGAAATACAGCTACTCAGGAACAATTAAAAGAATTGGATGATTTGCAAAAATCTTTATCGTTTGCTATAGATATGGGATATATAAAATCTTTTTCTAATTTAATAGATGAAATGAGGAAAATTTACAAGAACAAGCATGGCTAATAAAGGAGAAATAAGGATTGACGGTAAGGTGATGGGAAAGGATTACGGTAAGTATTTCTATTCTCCACGTGGTAATATGTGGGCTGTCACCTTGTGTACGTATGACTGTGATGATGGTCGTATGTTTGAAAAAATAGAGTTGTATAGAACGAAGGATCAGGCTAGGGAAGCTGCATTCAGATTAAACACAGAGGAACGCAATGGGTAAGACAGATGTAAGTGTAATAAAACTACCTGAGGGGTGTTCATTGAAGAAGATTGATGAGCGCACTTATGAACTAGTCAAGATTGACAATTTCAAGAAAGGAGATTTCCTGTTTGCTAAAAGCAGGATAGGACATGTAAAGGATTATGTATTTATCAATGATGGTGGCTTGAAATCTCATTTCTTGTATGAGGACAAGAATACTCTTATATGTAATTCAGAGTTTAACTTTTCTAACAACTATGATATCTCAAAGGCTACTCTCGAACAGATTGCTGCCATGAGAAGGCTTTTGTCCGAGAATCATTTCACCATTGTTGATGGTGAAGTTGTTCCAATTACAGATCCTGTTGTCGGCTTTGTTATTGTTAATGATGTGATTTATCCTGCAAGTAAGATTTACAGAAGCAGGGAATGCGCTATGTATGATTTAAAGAGAAAAGGAAATAAAAAATGAATCAAGTAAAATTCGTAAAATTAAGACGGAATGCAGTTCTTCCCGAAAAAAAAACTGATGGTGCTGCCGGGTATGATTTGTATGTTCCTGACAACACGTTGATAAGAAAAGGTCGTAATCTGATTAAACTTGGTATAGCCATTCAGATGCCATCAAATATGAAGGCTATTATCAAGCCGAGAAGCGGATTTTCCCTGAAAGGTATTATTGGCGTTGACGGGAAGTATCATGACGCAGATGTGTTGGATGGTGTTATTGATTGTGACTATACAGGTTGTATAGGTGTTATAGTGAAGAGTTTTGAGAAAGAGCCTTTCTATATTGCCGCCAAGGAGAGGATTGCTCAGCTTCTTTTCAGTAATTATATTGAGGTTGAATTTGTTGAGGTTGAAAGCCTTGATTCAACGGATAGGGGTGATGGAGGTTTTGGTTCCACAAACAATGCAGGTAAGTAAGTATGAAAACAAAAAAGATAAACAAAATTTACGACAAGGGTTATGATAGTGTATTGAACAAGTATTTTATCTTAGCCATGTTTGTTGAGTTTGGTGAAACTAAGTATGACCGTATCTTCTTTTCTGATAAGAAGGATGCGGATAACATAAAAGTTGGTGATTTGTTATGATCGGAGTTACGTTGAACAGCAAGGTGAAAATTATAAACCGTGATAAATACATTTCACTTCACGGTGAAGATTCTGTAAGCAAGTCAAATGTGTTCGGTAAATTTGTCACTGTTAAATACTGTTTTGAGAATGGTGAAAAGTTTCTTTGTGCGGATGACCAGGGTAAAGAATATATTCTTTTTTCAGATTGTATTGCTTATGTTGATCATGTTAAAGAGAGAAGCATCCTTGATGAAGCAAAGGATATCCGTAGCAATAGCAGACAGTCTGACTATGGTGATGCAGTAGTCAATTTTGAAAACATTTCCAAGATGGCTTCTTTGATTACTGGAAAGGAATTATCTCCTTATGACTGTGTTGCTGTACAGATAGCTGTAAAGCTATGCAGACAGGGATTCCATAAAAAGCGTGACAATATGGTTGATTTGGCTGGTTACGCTGATATAATGCAATTAATCGTAGACCGGGAAAATGTGAAAAATGGGCAAAAAGGCTGATAACGCTTTGGTTTTTAGGAGAGTTCTAGCGGCAAGCGGACTCTCCGATACTGATGTTAACAGGAAAAGCAGGAAGCATGATATTGTGATGAACCGTGCGCTTGTATGCTGTGTCATGCGTGACATGGGTTTAAGTATATCTGAAATTTCTGATTTCCTATGTATTGACAGGAGTAGCATATACAATCTTTTTAAATATTCTTCTGAACTTGACGAGAGAGTAAGGGAAATAAAATCAAAGATAAAGGAGGAAAGGTAATGGGTTTGAATAAAGGATGGGGTAAACTTCCCCTTAGTAACAATCTTCTTATTGATGATGAAAAACAGAAGAAGATTGATATAGCAAAGCATATTGATGATGCGAATGAGATGGAGTTATGGGCTGCGTCCGCTTATGTCATAGATACCAATCCTGTCTTGTTTTACAGGGCTACACACGTTGTTGACGAGGGTATGTCAGAGCGTTCTTTGCTTATGAAAGCCAAGCAATGGGTTAATTCTCCAAGGATAACCCAGATTGTCAATTATGCCAAATCTTCCATGCTTGCTTCCGATTATGTGACACCATCCATGAGGCGTGTGTTGGAAGGTGAGAATAAGGAAAAGACAAAGACTTTGATAAACAAGGATAACCTTGAATTTGAAGATGCGATAAGCCTTATAGAAAGTTTCCTAAAGCGTTCTGATATAGACACTGCTGATTTTAAGGATGTGAAAGGTGCGCTTGATATGCTTGCAAAGTTCAAAGGATGGCTTTCTGACGATGATGCTAGTGAGGATTTCTATGACAAGACCACCATAGCGTTTTTCCCATACGATTGCGACAAGTGTGTCCGTGCCAAGGCAGGGTTATGCAACAAGTGTGTATATCATCGTGAATCAACAGGTGATCTTAGTGATGACGAACGTAAATGGATAAAGGAAAACGATACATGGAAAGGGTAGTCTATGTCTGTAAGGAAAACTACTAATTTAACGGTAAGAAATAAAGAAAGGGAAAGGCGTGTAAGGGAAATAGAGGAAGAGGGAGTATTTGATTATTACCATAAATTTACTCCTGTCCAGTTGTACAAGTACCTTTCACCTCTATGTAGTATTGATGCGTTACGGGTATTACGTTTGTGCGTATTATCCGCACAGAGGGGAGATAATATGATAACGTTGAAGTTTATAAGGAGGCAACTGAAATATAAGCCCAGGCGTTCTGTTTTTGATTCATTGATAAATGCCGGATTGATAATAGAACCAGTTCCTAATGTTTTTTCCTGTACGGTGAAGGTGAACGAGTATTCTCATATATTGAGCATGATGCGTATTGATGATAATGCTCCCGATGTTGTAGATGTGGATGATTTAAATTGTTACAAAGTTGTAGCAGAGGATAATATTAGTTACCGTGTCGTTAGCAAACGGGGAAGTGTTATAAAGAGTTTTACTGATAAGAGTGAAGCAAGTGATTATCTTGACGAACTGTATTTCCCTAAAGGTGAAGATGGTGACGTGGAAGCATTGTCGAAAGAGGAAGAGGAAGAATTAACCATTTAGTTAACTATTTTTAGTATTGTTTTCTGTGTTAGTTTATTTTTTAATATTACTTTTGTCGCATGAGATATTGCTATGATAAAGAACGGTATGATTATCTTGTCAACGAGATTTTTAAATGTGGCAAGATACTTAAAGAGAACACCACTAATGGTAAGGAAGTTAGCTGGAAGGTTTTCTGGATAAGGGTGGACGCTCACAAAAGAAGGCTGTCCGCAATGAGAGAATTGGATAAAATAAAAGAGGAAAAATATGGCAGAAAAAAAGAAGACACAAAGTAGGAAACAATCCCCAAAAAATATGATTAAAAAAGCTCTATCATTACCTACAATGGGCAGCAAAAAAGCCCGAGTTGCTATTCTAACAGCAGTAGCAGGTGGTTCTCTCCTTATAGGATATTGGGAGGTAGTGCCGCAAACAACCAAAACACATCCACTATTGCGACGTTTAATAGTGGAGTAGTCACAAATAAGGATTTGTATAGCTATCTAAAAGATAACACTAACGGTTCAACAGCGCTTAAATGGACGTTGATATATGATGTTTTTGGTAACATATATGGCGATAAGATTAGCGACGAAGATGTTCAGACAGCTTATAACGCTATGACAGCTAATAGTAGTGGTCTATCCTACCTAGTAAATGCCAATAATACAAAGACTGACAAGAAATCCTTGCTAAAAAAAGTAAAACAAGAGTTAGCTTATGAGTACGGTGTTAAAGAGCACATAAAAGTCTCTGATGCTGAGTTAAAGACTGCATGGGCTTCCTATCGTCCTAATGTTGATATTCAAATGCTAGTTCTTGATAATAAGGAGACAGCTGACTCACTATATAGCCAGGTTCAAAACGGGGCAGATATCGAGACACTAGCAAAGAATAATCAATCCTTAGATGGAAACTCTGGAAAAGTGTTTACTTATCAAAATGCATCCAATTATTTTGATGAAGAAAATACAGAATTAGTCTACAACTTAAAGGACGGTGAAACTGCTTTGTTTACTATGGATATGACGGGAAACAACAATTCTAGTACTGGTCCTAATACTTATTACTGTATTGTAAAGATGGTCAAAAATAAAGATAAAGGGACCGACATGAGTGCTTACAAAAAAGAACTAGAGAACTTAGTTAAAACCCAAAAAATGTCTAACGACTCTACAATGGTTAATAATATCATTAAGGCGGTTTTCAAAAAAGCTAATGTGAAGGTCACAGACCCTTATATGCAAGCAGCGTTGAAAGACTATTTGAGGTAATCTATGGCCAAAAAATCAATTGAAGAGCAAAAAAAAGAGTTAGAATTACAGCTCAAAGAACTTGAAATTGCTCAGTTACAAGAGGAACTGAATCAAGCGAGAAAAACCCACTCTCCTAAGAAAATCGAAGAAGGTGATTCATCAAAGCGCGTGGGAAGATTGGGGCGTATTAAAGATGGTATTGTCCACCTTAATGATTATGAACGGAACGAAGAAAATATCAAAGCAGGAAAATATGAGCGTGGGTCAATTATCTATATGCTTCGTAACATCCTAGTTGTCATCACTCAGTCCATTATGTGGGTGGGGGAAACGTTCGGTAAGTCTTTGGAGAGGTTCGAGGAACGCCTTAATGGGGGAAAAGGGGATGACACGCAGCAACCCCTGAACGAAGATAAGGAGGAATAGAACGTGGCAGAAGAGAGTATCCAAGGCGCATTACTACAGCAAGAACAGGAGAAGGAAACTAAGGCTAGACAACAAGCAGACCTTAGAGCGACTACAACGTCTGACTTTATGGTTGATATGCGTATCAAGAGATTTACCCAACCGGTTTATTTTAACTGGATGAACCGATTGACTGGAGGGCGTGCAACTACAGTGGCCCGTATCATTGCTTCGACAGTGGGTGTTTTGTTGGTTGGCGTTTTTTGGTACATCTTAACCTCTTGGTTAACTGGCCGTGTGTCTTCAAGTAGAAGTATCCTTCCTACGTTACTGATGATAGCAATACTCGTATTTATATCCTACAATGTTGTTCAGCCGGTTGGTCGTCGTACCGTCCTTAGCTACTCTCTGTCCGTTATTAAAGGGGTATTTGTCAAAGGTGGAGCTCACCGCTATCCTTTCAACATTATCAAAAGCTCTATTAAGGACGGGGTAGCCAAGACTCGAAATGGTCAAGTGATTTATTTCTTCCAAGTCGAAGGTATTTTTTCTCGAATCATGCTTAATAGCGATCTAAACCGGGCAAAACGTATCCTTGGTTTGCAACGAAACAGTTTAAATAATGTTTTGACAATGAATTTCTTTCAATCAGATAAGGTCAATTTTCAACCTCAAAAAGATTATATCAGGTCTATATCAGAGAGTGATACATCGTCAAATTACCAAAGGAAGTTGGCTAAGATTTATAATCTTCATTATGCTACAGAACTGAAAGAAGAAACTATTAAACGGACAATAGCTTGCTTTAAACTCAGGAGCATTGAAAGTCAGAAAGAACTTGAAGAAGTACTTACAAACTTGACACAACAAGGGGTAATTACTCGTTTAGAGATTTTACCTAAGAATAAGATAAAAGAATTTCTGGATAAATTATAGCTATCCTGGATGAAATACAACAACACGCCTACTAAGTTGTCAAAGGCTTAGTAGGCATATTCTTACTATTCAGTAATAGGAGGAAAGAGTTTATGTTACTTTTAGAAGATCCCGTACACTTTTATCGAAACGGGCGTTATTACTATATTTTCTATCTCGATATTCCGTATGGGAGAGGATTTGGGTTCTCTCCACAAACTATTATCCAATTAGATGATTATAATACAGTAGATGGCTGTCAAGTAACCTTGCTTAAGGCTCATCAAAATATTGTGCATGAAACCTACCAAAAAGCTATGGTAGACATGGATAAAGTCGATACAACCTCTAACGGTGCTTTTGGAGATCTTGACAAAAATGATTTGCACAAAGCTATTGTGGATGGTCGAAAAATTCACCATGCACAATACCAAAGTGAAAAAACAATCAAAAATAGAAGCGCTGTCCTTTATCGTTGGACCTTAATTATTCAAGCTAACTCGGAAGAGTTGCTTGATGAGCAAGTAGATGTCATTCAGCGTATGTGGTCAGGTAAAGATGGGACAGTATTGGATCCTAACAGTCCGTTACAGTACATCGAACTAGAATTACCGGTTGGAAAAACATTCCAAGCATATGACCAGTTATTTGATTATTTGTCTTATAATGATGTAGATACTACGTTTACATCTACACATGAAAATTATGCAGGACTTGATTTTTACAGCCGATTAGTATTGCAGGATGAAAAGGGAGTAGTAGTAGGGTATGATACCTTAGCCTCTCAGCAAGTGACAGCAGAAGGTATGCGTTCAGCGCACGTACTTATAGATTTTGTAAGAAAAACTAAAGATAAGTCAGTTGTCGCTATCCCACGCGCATCGGGCCATAAAGCTTTTCAAAATAGAGAGACACATGAAGAGATGTCTATGGCATCTTGTTTCGCACAAGCTGCTGCTAATCAATTCACCTTAGAGGGGTCCAGGGTACATCATATTGTACTTAATGACTTTAATTATGAAAAGTTGACTAAAAATGAAATTTACAAAGCTATGGAGGACGACTTTTCGATTATTGATATCAGTGAGATATCTGTTAATGCATTACAGCCATATGGTGAGTTTGAAGAGGGAAAGAATCTTTACACTTTGATGCAAAAGAAAATATTCCTTATTCTGAACATCCTAAGAAATTATACCCTGGATGAAAACAGTGAAGGGGATATCAAGACAGCTTATCGGGAAACTGTAAAAAGATATTATAATTCTGACCATAGAAAGTCATCATTTATTGGTATGCCACCTAATCGTTTCCCAATCATGACTAACTATCGTACAGAGTTAAAAATAGCGTTTGATGAAGCTAAAGGGCAACGTCGTGAAGGAAAGACGGACCGTGTGGAAAGAGTAATCGGGCAGATTGAAGAATCACTGGATGGGAATATCAAAATTCTCGGAGCTCCGACAAGTCTCAAACCATCAGATAAGATTCAAACCTATTATGACTTCTCAAAAATCGGAGATCGTAGACAAAAAAATGCTCAATTCGTAAATATCCTAAATTTCATTATTTCTCAATTTAAGGAAGGGGATTTATTAGTCGTCCATGGAGCTGACGTACTAGACAAGGAAATTTACAAAGCTTATGTTAATGCCGAACTGGAGCGTTTAAAGAAGCGAGGAGGGAAAGTTATCTTTGCCTTTGATAACACAACCGAAGGAGCAAACACAAAGATATTTGATTTGAATAATGGTCATCTCTATACAAACTTTGACGAAGATTTTGGTTGGTCATTTATTGGACGAATTGAAAAGGGTAAATTTTCACAATTAGAGGCAGCCTTTAAGCAGCCGTTGTCTCAGAAATTACAAATTGATATTGAGATGGCAGTTCCTGCCCGAGGGGTTTTTAGGTGTAATGAGAGGTCGATACTACACCTTATTGATGCATACCCGAAATTGTAAGGAAGTTTAAGATGAATAAAGTTTTAGAAAATCGAAAAAATCGTAAATATTTACGTCGAGGATTATTATTTGTATCTCTGGTGGTCGCATATCTCTTTTTTGTCACAAGCACATTTATACAGGATAGCGATATTTTGGCTCATTCACAGACAATGATTGGTAAAGAGGTTAAATTCAAGCTGTCCCAAGCGACAGGGGAAATCAAGAATTACTATGTATCTAAAAGCCGAGATGTTTTAATTGCTCGTATTACAATTAAAGAAAATCCAAGTACCCCTTTACCTTTAAGTGCTAGTTCCTATGTTGTCATGACAAAGACTGATACTGGTCAGAAGGAAATTCCTGCCTATTTTGGTCGCATGTCAACAGATGGGGACATGTTTGTCATTATCCCTAAGCCAAGTGAGGAAACCTACTCTATCATCGTTGCTAATCGAGATGTTGCTACTATTGACACTGACAACAAGCAAAGCGACAACAATATAACTGTCTTTGACCCATCAGATAGTGATTCTATTACAAAAATTCTTTCAGATGCAGAATATGATTTAGGAACTAATAATGACTCGGTTCGTAAAAAATCTAGTGAAGATAAACAGACAGATACGATTGCCTTTAACATGACAATCAATCCGAAACTTAAAGAGAAGGCGTACCAACCTACAGTATTGGATGTCGATCATCTTTTAAGTGAGAAGGACGGTAAAACCTATTTCAACTTTGAGGAATACTGGAAGCTCGTTTACAAACAACCGTTAGTTGACAAGTATACTAAGAAGCAGAAAGAACTCAAAGATGAATTGAGCACGATAAATGCGAACATCCAAAATGTTCAAAAGACACTAGACCGGAATGAAAATGACCAAAATGCCCAAAAAAGGCTAACACAATTGCAGGAGGATTTGGAGACTAATGAAGAAGCTATGGAAAAAGCCTCTGTATCATTAAGAAATGCGCAGGCGCTAGAATACCAAGAAAGTTATTTCAATGATTACACAACAAAAATGTTTTATGTTGGGAAATAATATATATAGTAAAAGAGCATCGTCTGCTCTTTTTTATATACTCAACAATCAAACAAAACGCTTTAGCCAAGCCTTTTGTTAGTTTTAAATGAGCAGTATTAATTTATATTACAATTGAATGTAGATTCAAAGAAAGGAGTTTTCTAAATGAAAACAACGAAATCGAAAGTTTTAGCCTCATTGCTCTTCGCAGGAGCTTTGATTACCTCTACATCTGTTTTTGCAGATGAAGCACAACCAACTACAACAGATACAACAACACCTGTTGTGGATACCAATGCACCAACTGATTTCACCCTGGAAAACGGTTCTAATTCTGGTTCAGTGACACCGGCGGTTGATACAACAGATAATAGTGCTACAGAACAGCCAAGGGTAGATACTACAGTTGGAAATATTACCACAGAAAAGCCAACACTCGATCCCGTTGCTAACAATACTACGGGTAAAGATAGCACGGTTGATACAAGTAGTTCTAACAAACCAGGTACAGTAGATACAAGCGGTTCTAACAAGCCAAGCACAGTAGAAGGAAACACTGACAAACCAGGTACAGCAGAAGCAGGAAATACTGACAAACCAGGTACAGTAGAAGCAGGAAACACTGACAAACCAGGCACAGTAGAAGCAGGAAACACTGATAAACCAGGTACAGCAGAATCAGGTAATACTGATAAACCAGGTACAGTAGATACAAGTGATTCTAACAAACCGGGCACAGTAGATACAAGCGGTAATACGTCTCACGGTACAGTTGATACTAGTTCTACAGACAAGGACAAAACTGCGGACCCAGAAAGTGACTCTAAAGCGCAATCAGCAAACTCCGAGTCACCTAAGACTAGTGAAACTGTAAGCCCAAGTGTAACACCGACTACACCTGCTAATTCAGAAAATTCCACAACGCCAACTACTAAAAATGAAGATAAACCAGCAGTTGGAGAAATCTCTAAAGAAACTCAACAAGTTGTTTCTCCTGTATCAGAAACACAACCAGTTGTTACTGATACTGGTTTCAAAATCGTAGCAACTGCCAACAGCAACTTGGTAGTACAAGACTTCGATGGAACTTTGACTCAAGTAAGCGCAGAAGAAGTTGGTGGTAAGGTAAACAAAGATGGTACGGTTTCTGTTAAAACCAGTGAAGGCAAAATGACTACATTGCCGGAAACCGGTGAAGCAACAACAATGATGACTACAATTGGTTTCCTTGTCTTGGCGTTTCTTGGTCTTTATCAAGGTCGAGCTAATGCCAATGATAATTGGTTCTAAAAGATAAGATATCTGAAAGGAAGGTTATAATGTTTAATAAGAAAGAAGTTAAGGGGCACGGTTCGATTCGTAAAAGCAAGGTATATGGAGCAGTTGGAATCCTTGCACTTGGAGCAGCAGCAGTAATTGGTGGTGGATCTCAAGCATCCGCTGACGAAGTGGCAGAATCTCCAGCAACTACAACACCAGTCACAACAACACAAGCAAGTGCGGACAGTCTTGCATCACAAGCGGCAGCTGTTACAACATCAGATGTTTCTACTCCGACCACAGCGACTACAACAAACACTACTGACTCACAACCTACTGAAACAGTAGCAGAAGTAGCCACTACACAACCAGTAAGTACTAACGATAATAATGCTTACGCTGAAAAAGCTAGCACATCAACTGAAGCTGAAAAAGTTGCTATCGACAACTCAGCTGTCACAGATGCAGTTGCTACTGCAAAAGACAGTGGTGTTAAGGTGACACAAGATGCTACGCAAGACAAAGGGACACCAACCACAAGTGCCGAGCTTGCAACAAAGCAAGCCGAGGTTAAAGCAGACCAGGATAAACAAGTTGCTACTATCACGCAGGCTTCGAAAGACGCATCTGGACGTCAATCAGCCTATAATGCAGCTGATAAAGCTCATGATACCCTTGAAGCTCAAGTAGACAAAGCCGTTAAAGACAGTAATGGACTTATTAAGGCAGAAGCTACTGAAATTTCAAGTGGCGATGGTCAAAATGTAGGTGATTACAACACCTATACGGACCAAGTTAATAAGCAGATTGCTTCAAATAAGGAAACTATCGACAAATTCAACAAAGATTATGCTGCTATGAAGGATAATGCTAACGTTAATGTTGATGGGCGCGTGACAACACAAAATGTTGATAAATTGACTTATGGTAACTCTGTTCAAAATGGTAGTGTCAATTCAGATGGAACGTTCTCATTTACTCACGATGCGAACGACTCAGCTAATGACACCTTGGGAATTTTAGGTACTGGTACTCTTAATGGAAAGGTTAATTTCACATCTGCAGCTAACGGAGACGGTTCTACGACCGTAACACTTAATAGTCTCGATTTGTGGAACTATGCTTATACAAGTAACCGTCCAAATACTGGTGTTAACCAAAATCTGAACTATCATGTTTATACAGACGGGGAAGAGATTTACTCAGTAAACCACGACGGTAACTCAAGCTTTACGCAAGACATCAATCGTAGCATTGCTCTTAACAAGTCCTATGTATTGAAGCCAGGAGAAACTACTGGTATTATTCCAATCCTTAACATTGATGATAACTGGATTATTAATACTCATGGTCAGTTGAGTCTCGATTTCACTAATCCAAACGTGGTTCCATCAGCTACAGTTAAAAAGGTTAATAAGCCTGTTAAACCAGAAATTCCATCTGTAAGCTACCATGACTACAGTATGAATTATCAACCAACTGTAACTAAAACTGTCCTCAACAGCGACGGTGAAAATGTTAATGGTAAGATGATTCCTAAAAATGATGAA
>SKET01002141.1_pt1 | contig 12308 bp, 9 predicted proteins | sample 4841461 | NCBI WGS metagenome assembly SKET01 (sample SAMN11008802, study PRJNA524170) | human gut metagenome | biome: Human fecal sample; material: Feces; isolation source: fecal sample from pouch patient p5 | host: Homo sapiens | place: Israel: Tel-Aviv | collected 2014-02-13
ATGCAAATATTAGATGATTATATCTATATAAAGAAGTCTACGTATTTGCTGAATTTCAGCATATTTACAATGAGATAGCCAAGCTAAACACCATTATAAACATACTGAAGTTCATGCAAAAAAATCAGAAGTGCCTTACAACACTTGGGGCTGAAAAACAGAGAGAAGAGCAGTCAAATCTATTCGTAAAAAAAACGACACGAGTGATTACGACTTAGCTCTATATCAACAAAATACGATCAGACGTTTGAATATCAAACCGGTTTAGTCTCAGGCTGTTCCTGCTGTTCCGGGTTAACTACGATAGTAGCCCCAGCACCACCCCTTTCACATACGCAAGTATCTTGGTTTTGCGCTCCACCATGAACATTTTCCATCTCAGTTGCTAACAACTGTTCCAATTCTTGATTCTTCATTTTTGTTTTTTTATAGAATTACACTTATAGAGAATTTTAACGAATTCATCTTAAAACGGCATTTTTACTGTTATGCTCAGGTTCTATAATTGTTTGGCCATTCAATTATCCTTTTTTTGTTACTATTGTAAATTTAGTGCGTTTCGTTGGGAAGTCTTTGGCACAAAAGTGTATTCTACAAATCCAAGTAGTAAAAATACACAAAAGTGTATATCACGATGCTTGATACAGCTTCCTAAAGTGATTATAAAATGGCAAAAGCCCTATTTTACTGGAATATATGGGAACGGTTTCTGACGCAAGATAGTTGACAGAGTCTCCTAGTTGAACGGTTTGGATTCCAAGCGCATTCATCACCGTGAGTAATTTACTGTCTGTTTCCGCTATCATATAACTTTTGTCATCGCATACTATGGGGTGTATTGCATATATCATAAGCTGCTTGAACAAAGTGATTGTCGGAATGCCGGAAAAAGAATCTATCGCAAAACGACCGATATGCCAATAATTGTAGTCAACTTCCGTATGTATGGATGACAAAGGATTGACTCCGAAAATTTTCTGTACGGGAAGTGTTTTCTTTCTATCCCATTTGAATACCCTTATCGAGCCGATAATCTTACCCATCATATTGCGGACTGCAAATATGATAGAGCTGTCAATGTACTGAAGCTCCTCTTGGAACACCGAGTCCACCTCCGCCTTGATAGAAGCTGCAGTAAAGGAGCCAACGTGATGCTTGTAGTTTTCCGTGACTACAAATTCAGCAAGTTCATGCAGGCTCTCTTTGTCCAATTGCCAAATCCTATAATTCTCATTTACACAGACTAATTTTTCCATCTTTGTTATTTTTGATGTAGCAAAATTAAGTGGGCAAGTGTCTCCAACTTTGACACAAAAGTGTATTTGAAGCGGTTTATTGCCTACTTCTACACTTTTGTGTGTTAATATGCCATTGTTTGGTTTTTATTTGCTTTATTTGCAGAAACTTATAAAGGAAATAACCATGGCAACGAATGTAGGAGACTTTTTCATCGGGTCTAATTCCGTTTATAACATTACTGACGAAGACTATCAAAAAATCAACCTTTTGATAAACTCCGCCAAGGCATTCGCGAGAAGCACCCACCAATGTGTGTACATCATAGACTATTTCAAGCAGAATTTCCTGTATGTTTCCGAGAATTTGGCATACTGGTGCGGACAGACATCCGACAAAATCAAGGATTTCGGGTATAATTTTTATCTGAATTACGTTCCGGAGAACGAACAAAAAATGTTGTTGGAGATTAACAAGAAAGGATTCGACCTGTTTAACGAAATTCCCATTACAGAACGATTGGACTATACCATCTCTTATGATTTCCACATCGTGCAGGGAAGAAAATCCCGGTTGGTCAACCATCACCTCACCCCTATGGTGCTGACGCAGGACGGGCGTATCTGGCTAGCGTTATGCACCATTGCCATGTCCGCAAGGAATACCCCTGGATACATCATCATGAAGAAAGACAATTCCAAGTCCTATTATGAGTACTCGCTGGAGAAGCATAAATGGGTAAAGCAACCCGGAATAGCCTTAAACGAGACGGAACGTGACGTGCTTATCCTGTCTGCTCAAGGCTATACGATGGACGATATAGCCGATAGTCTTTGTAAGTCCGTTGACACGATCAAGGCCTGCAAAAGGGCTTTGTTCGCCAAAATGGAGGTGAAGAACATAGCAGAAGCACTCTCTTATGCTACCAATTACAAATTGCTGTGAGCGTTTATTGGTAAGAGTCTTTTTCGCACATCAAGGACGAGAAATAGAATTTCGGGAAGTATTTCACTTCTTTCCCGGTAGCCAGGTTAAACATGGCATTGACACAATGCCCTGCCACAATCCATGAAGCAACGGACAATTGCGGAGGGGGTAATATGCCTCCTTCGGTACGGTACTTGTCTATAACATCTTCCAGCCAAGAGACGGGCATATTCCAAAACATACCGTACCTTGACACAAATTCTGCCACTTTCAATTCAAAACCGTTGAAGTCTTTGGAAATTTCAGACAACTGGTGGCCTTTGGGTTTTACAATAGTAAGAAAGCCTGCCCACCCGAAATTATAAGGATGGAGGACAGGTATCTTCTTATCCGAACAGACTTGGTCGAATACCAAAGGAGTGTCGTCCTTGAAATCCAATGCATTGATGGCGATATGATGCCCGAAAACGATTTCTTCCACGTTTGTCTTGTTGATGAACGTATTAAAGAAGCTGATTTCAGCCTTCGGGTTGATTTTCAGCAATCTCTTGCTGAGTGCTTCCGCCTTGTACTTCCCTATATCCGAATGGACATAGTTTTGCCTGTTCAAATTGCTTTCCTCCACTTTATCCCCATCCACAATTGTGATATTCTCGAATCCGAACCGCAAGGCGCATTCCGCAATAATGCTGCCGATTCCAGCACCACCCAACAATATGCGCACCTGCTTGATTCTCTCTTGTTCTTCTTCGCTAATATAAATGCGATTTCTACTGTATCTTTCCATATTGTTCCTGTTTTTTTGCAAAAATACAAGGATTACACCGATTCAACTTGACACAAAAGTGTATTTTTTATGGTTATTATACTATTTTTGAAAGCAATATCCTCCACAATTACAAGAAATATAAGACTGTTTGGCGATACTCTAACAATGGAGTGTTCAAAGATAAAATATCCGGAACACAGCCTTCTTTCTCGTAAGCATCATTTTAGTTTCTCCTCCTGTCTATTGTATTATTTCTGTTTATCCAGCCATTTGTTGAAGTCCTCCGGGTGTTCAGCTGCAAACCCTTTAAACACATTCTCACGGTACTGTATCCTCACAGGGAGCAAACAAAAAGAGTCCTAAAAAAAAGACAAACTTACCATATTCTTTTTCTCATCCTAAAAAATTACAGGAAGGCAATAAGAACAAGACAAGGGACAGTAAAGACATGAAAAATCGTTTACTTCCTGAAATATTATTTATATTTGTTGTTCCCTTCATAATCTTTGATAAAGAGATACCTTTTAAAGACTGGTTGTTTTCATCTTACCATCAATTACAATTGTTAAACTATTTTATACTACTGCGGTGGTTAGCAACTCCGCAAAGCCCGGTTGCCCATTGATTTTACGTTGTTTCTCAGGCATTTATTCGGCATGAACAAGCCTAACGAACCGCTGATAAAGCTTCCACTATTGCTAAATACTCCTAGCATGCCACCACCCGATACACATTCCCCTTGGCGGTATGTACTCGCTCGCCCAACTGGGGCAGGATGCGGCTCAGGCTGTAGGCAGTCATACCCCTCATGACCGAAGGATGGGCGGACTTCATTCGCTCGAATAATTGGGTGGCGGAAAGGGCCAGCACTTCCTGCGGATGGTCCTCTTGGGTGGCAAAGCGGAAACAGAGGCGGAACACCTCTTCTTCGGGTATATGTTTGTAGAACAGGGCGTTGTGCTGCTGGATAGCCTGCTCTTCTTCCTTGTTGAACCAGCTTCGTTCACCGGACTGTAGTTCCGCTTTGAGCTGGGCGTACAGTTGCTCATACTCTACGGGAGTGGTGCAGTCTATGGCGTGCTCCAAGCTGACACAGAGAAAGCGGCGTGATCCGGTGCGGTCTACCAACAGGTCTTCCCGGTTGCTGGTGCCGATGAACGAGGCGATGCGGGGCAGTGCCGAAGCGCTGCGTTTGTAGGCCTTGCGGATGTTCAGTGCGGAGGCTTGCATCAGGTTCTTCAGCAGGGGCATTTTGGATGCACTGAGTTTGTCGAATTCATCCAGATTGATCAGCCCGCAGGCAGCGAGTTTGGCTTCGGCGGATGCCGGGGAGCCGAGGTCGTAACTCTCTGTATAGTAGGCTTTCAGCGCATCGGGCATCAGCAGGCGGCAGAACGTACTTTTCCCTAATCCTTGGCGACTGCTCACCAGCAGGGGAGCCACGCTGTTGGCGCGGTTGATACTGTTAGCGCGGTTGGCACTGTTGGCGTTGTTGGTATCCGACCAGAACTGCATCCATTGGGCGGAGAGCCCCAGCATCCAGCGGTGGAAACTGTTTACCCATACCGGATTGTCGGACACCCGGCGGGCGAGTGCCGACACCCGGTCCGTACCGTCCCATTCGGGGAGCTGCTCAAAGTAAGCGGTAAAGGGATGGTATTCGCTGATGCGGCGCGAGCGCACAAAGCGTTGGATGTCTCTGTCCCAGCAGTCTATGCCTGTTTCGATGGCTTCCATGCTGAGCGTGTTCATCCATCGTTCGTCCACCTTGGTGTAGCGCAGGTGGGTGTCGGGGATGTTGTTTGTTACTTCTGCCACCTCGGTTTCCTCGGTCAGTACATTGAAGCGGAAGCGGTAGCGGGAGGTGAGGAAAGCGGTCACTTCCTGCATCAGGGAGGATGATTTCGCTTTCTCGACTGCCTCTTTCGAGGATTCTAATCCGGCTTCCTTTCGAGTGCCTTCCGAAGATATCACTCCGATTTTCTTTTCAACATCTTCCGAGGATTCTAATCCGGCTTCCTTTTCAATATCTTTCGAGTGTGCGATATTCATAACCTTTCGAGCACTTCCCGATTGTGCGGCTTCCTCCTCCGTTTTTTCAATTAAGACTGCCGGGCATCCGGGAGCTTCGTTCCTGCTTTCCGGCAAATTGCCCTTGCCGTTTTCAGCCGGAAGAACCTGTGACTTGCTCACTTCCTTCACTCCGTCTTCATCGGACACAATGTAATGGTAAGTGCCCGCCAGCGCATTCCCGTCGGTACGCGAAGTCCAGTCCAGCACCAGAGCCACCCGGCCTTCGCGGATATCCACTGCCAGATGCACACCGGGGATGGTCCGACAAAGCGGCATCAGTCCGTTGAGGGCGGATACGAAGTCACGGCGCGGCGTTCCGTCGAAGGGAACAGGGACTGACAGGAATTTGCTTCCGAAGAAGACTGTTTTGAGGGTGGCGAATACATTCATGAGGCACTTTTTTTAGATTTGACGAACTACAAATATACAACATGAAAAAGCGTTTGTCAAGAGAGAAGACAAATTAATCAGACCCGGGTACAGGATATGACGGAGCCTGACACTATGACATATATACGTGCAGGCTCATGCGTACGTACGTGTAGCTCGATACGTATATACGTGTGACCTGATGCGTATATACGTGTGGCCTGATGCCACCGTATGTGTAGTCCGATGCGTACGTACACACTTTACAAACAGGGGGATGTGTCAAAATGTGGATAATGCTGTCGTTTCGTTCCTAGGGGCAGGGTTCGCCTGCCCGAAGACACAAAGCAAACTGTTTTCGGGCGAGCGAACCTCGCCCCTACAGCTGACGATGGGATAGCACGGTTTAGTTTTGACACACTCCCATGCTGCATAAAACCTTTGGATTCAAAATGTACGTCATTGCTTAACTTGGAATTCATCTTTTCATCCAGACTGATATGAATCTCTTGAGAGGTTTGTTCGACTCCAGAGATAAGAAAGTAATCTAATATCTGGCAGGCAACACGAGGCTGGCTAGCATGTTCAAATAATCGTTTTTCATAATGCGAAGTAAGCAATACTTCACGAGTATAAAAAATAATCCCCGCTAAAAATCTACTGAGCCCAAAAAAGACCTTGATGTTTTCAAAAAAGACCTTGATGTTTCTTAAAAACATCACCATCTTTTTTAAAAAGCTCGGTATGTTTTTATGTAAGGGAAGATGGAACCACCCTCACCAAGTCGGTCATTCCTTCTTTTCCGTTCATCCTTACATATTAACCAAAACGCATTATCAATCAATCGTTTAACACTGACAGAGCATCCCCTCATTCACCTTTCAGCCGTGCTTCCCAAGCTACTTTTAAACCAGCCTTCAGCATTTCTCCTGCCGGAAGAAATTTTACAGATGAAAGGAGGCTGCAGGGGTGGTAACAAGATGTCCATTCACTACCGGAGCCCTACCAACAGGACATTTCAGCGGTAGATGAAAGGAGGAAGGAAGAAGCAATATTTCCTTCCTCCGCTACTATGATATCTGCCGGCTTCTCATCAAATGTTCGCCGTCGAGTCTTTCAGATTCCACTTCACGATAAACCTTTACCCTTGGGATTGTGTCTAAACACTGATAATGCTGTCATTTTGTTAGTAAGGGCGAGATTCGCTCGCCCAAAATAGCTTGTTTGTGTATTACTCCCAAGATCGTGACCGTTGGTTCGGACAGGCAAACCCTGCCCTACAGTTGATGATTTGATAGATCGGGTTAGCTTTGATACATCCCTATCAGACTGCGACAAAGACTTTTTAAATAATGCCTATATAATCTCAAAGCTTCCCTCCAAACGGATATCCGCCGATGAAGCCCCAACCATTACTTTGAAACTTCCCGGCTCTACACAAAAGTTCATATTCTTATCCCAAAGCCCTAAATCCTGCGGACGAAGTTTAAAACGAACGATTTTTTCCTCTCCCGGCTCCAAAGAAATACGCTCAAACCCACGCAACACTTTTGTGTAAGTCGTAACACTGCTCACTTCATCACGTAAATAAAGTTGTACCACTTCATCTCCTTTTACCTTTCCCGTATTCTTCACTCTGCAACTTATATTTACTTCACCCTGTACCCCTTGTTCCTTGGGAGTTATTTGCAAATCACTATAAACAAAAGAAGTATAGCTCAAACCATATCCGAAAGGATAAAGTGCACCATAAACCGAAGTACTTGCAGGGACATCCGATCCCGGTTTAAAAGGAAAGGCAAATGGTATTTGTCCTACTGATTTCGGAAAAGTCACAGCCAGTCTTCCACCCGGATTGTAATCTCCAAACAAAGCCTCAGCCACTGCCTGCCCGCAAAACTCACCGGGAAACCAGGCATGTAATATCGCCGGAACATTAGCCGCTGCATAATTAATGGTTGCCGCACGACCGTCAAGCAACACCAACACTACCGGCGTGCCTGTGCCCATCACAGCTTTCAACAACTCTTCCTGACGGCCAGGCAGCTCCAAACTGGTGCGAGAACGGTCTTCCCTTACCGTCAGTTCATTACCGCCCAGCACCATAATGGCAACTTCTGCATTTTGCGCAGCGGCAACCGCCTCATCCATCAGCCTGCTTTCTTCTTCCGTCTTCGGGAAATCAAGAATTTCACTTTCCGGGAAATGCGGGTCTATAATATCACAACCCTTCCGATAAACCACCTCTGCATCGGGAAGCATTTCCTTTATTCCCTGAAAAACTGTCTTTATCGGTGCATTGGCAGGTCCGTAACGGCAGATAAGTTGCTTCTTCTCTTCGGCATTCGGACCGATAACAGCCACCTTCCGAATCGATTTGGATAAAGGCAGCATCTCTTTCTCATTCTTAAGCAAGACCAATGACTGACGCGCTGCATCGAGTGCCACCGCCTGATGTTCTTTGCTATGTACTATCTTCTCGGCCAGTTTTCCATCACCGCGATACGGGTTGTCGAATAATCCCAGCCAAAACTTCACCCGAAGAACCTCCGCCACACGCTTGTCCACCGTATCAAAAGAAATCTTTCCATCGGCAATTGCCTTGCGCAAAGGAATTATAAACTCGTCGGGAGCGGTAAAATTAGTACGCACATTCAAACCGGCATTGACACACTGCGCAATACCGTCTTCGTATGTATCAGCCACCTTATGTTTGCCTGCAACAAACTCCACCGCCTCACTGTCAGAAACCACATACCCCTTGAATCCCCATTCCTGACGCAAGATTTCGGTCAGAAAATGATAGCTTCCGCTAATCGGTTCACCATCATAATCATTATAAGAGCTCATCACGCCCAAAGCCCCTGCATCTTGGAAAGCTACCCGGAAAGGCTCCAGATAGAGCGTTCTCATTTCACGCGGTGCTACATGGGGATCGGTACGCGTTTGCCCATCGCGTCCGCCCACAGGAATACTGTAAACAGCAAAATGTTTGGGAGTGGCAACCAAATTATGCTTTTGAAGGGTAGCTACCATTTGTTTACCTAGTTGTCCCACCAGATAAGGATCTTCACCATACGTTTCCACACAACGTCCCCAGCGGGGATCTTGCGAAATATCCAAAATAGGAGAATAAATATTGGTATAGCCCAAAGCATCTGCTTCACGTGCCTCCACTTCGGCAATACGCGCAATCAGTTCTTTGTTCCAAGTGGCACCTTGTCCACACTGGGCAGGGAAATAAGTGGCACGGTCGTGACACAAACCACGTATACCCTCGTTTGTAAAGTCAACCGGAATACCCAAACGAGTTTCTTCAATAAACCACCGCTGGATAGCATGCTTCGTATCTACATGCCTGGTGTAGGGAAAGGCATACTCTGAACGAAACTTGCCGAGACCGTTATGCTCTTCATCAATATTTCCAATGCCGTCTTTCCATATTTCGGTTTTCCAGTTTTCTTGAGGCAACGCATCTTTCAAAATACGCCCCGAACCGTAAAGCGTGGCCATCTGACAGGTTTTCTCATCAAGAGTCATTTGACTCAACAAATCCTGCACACGGTCTTCCAACGGAGCCTTGGGATCTTCATAAATATCCATCACTCCATTCTTATTAAAGTCAATCCAGCCTTTATGATAAATACTTTTTTGAGGGGATGCCGCACTCATCTGAGAGTGAGTACATAAAGCCAACAAGCCTAATAATACAATCTGGTTTTTCATAAGTAAATATTCTTTCGTTGTTCGATATGCGTGTTTTATTTTCAGTAACCAATCACTTATCTGCTCCCAACCATGTCCATTTATGCCAAATACCTTCCAACGGTCCTTGCTTGTGACTCTTCAACCACCATTTACAGAAACAGACCTGCAACAAGAAGAGCACAAACCCGATTATCAGACTAAGCGCATAGCCACAGTAAGGAGCGAGATACAGTCCGAACGGGAAATAAATGACAGCACCGGCAATAGACTGTCCGATATAATTGCTCAGACTCATTTTTCCATAAAAGCGAAGATTGGATACAAACTTCTTGAAGCCTTCCTTTTGATAAAGCAACACAAAAGATGCAACCAACACTACCGTGAATGCAAACTTCTGCCACATATCGAAAGCCGTCCCTACTGTTCCCCGAACAAGTAAGCTGTCACTTGCCATCACCAACTCTTTCAACTGGAACAACGGAGCAAATGCGATGGCAGAAATAATAAGTGCCTTCACCCAGAAACGTGTATTGGTTTCGGAAGAAACAAAAAGCTGCTTACGGCCGATATACAGTCCCATCAGGAACAAACCGGCAGTCTGCCAGAAACGTCCGGCACCCAATGCCCAATACAAACTCGCTTTTTGACCGTAAGTGATGTTCTTCCATAAGAACTCTCCCAAATTCCCCTCTTTCGTATAAGCCGCCACTTCCTGATACATTGCTCCTACCCCCAAATCGGGCAACGTATGCGACGGGTCGTACAAACTTACTATATAATGATACCATTCAACAGGTTGCAGTAAAAATACAATAGCTGTAACAAGAATGGCACAATCACTCCATTTGCGCACCACAAATAATACGACACCCACTACAACAAACAATAATAGGACATCTCCTGCCGGGAAAAAAGCAGCATTGACAGTAGCAAAAACGGCTAATAAGACAAGACGCCAAAGAAAACGATAGCCAAAATCCTTCCCTTTCCGTTGCTGATTAGCCGACTGAATATAGAATGTAAATCCGAACAGCAAAGCAAAAATAGCATAAGCTTTCCCGGCAAACAGAGAAAAAGTAATGTTAAAGACTCCGTCATTCAGAATATTCAACCATCCGGGATCTCCTGTAGGATAAACCGGAAAGATAAAGTGTTCCAAGTTATGTACCAAGAGAATTGCCATCACAGCAAATCCCCGCAAAGCATCTACCACTTCGATACGTGGCAGTTTTTCTGATAATTGTTTTTCCATGAAATAGATATTGTTAATAAATAGATACAAGCAACAGATCCTCCACTTCGTTCAGAATGACAAAGTAATAGACCATTTTAGTCTTGACGCATTCCTTTTTTTCAATTGAGTGCAAAGATAACCTTCTTTTTCCAACTATTCATTCGCATAGATCAAATTCTTTCGAATGCATCTGCCTCATCCTGAACGAAGAAGAAACATACAGTCCGACAGTATGTAAAATTTAACTATTTACTCTTCCGCCCAAACTATTATTTTTCTACATTTGTTATCATTGAAACTTTAAATACGAAAGACATGAAAGCAAATCCTGTATTTAGTTTGTACATCCCTACCAAATTGATATTCGGTTGTGGGGAAATCAATAAGTTATCAAGTGAAAAACTACCGGGAAAGAAAGCATTGGTTGTTATTTCTGCCGGAACTTCCATGCGGAAATATGGATATCTGCAAAAAGTACTCGCCCAACTGAGGCTGAATCATGTAGAAACGGTAGTTTACGATAAAATACTTCCCAACCCCATCAAAGAACATGTAATGGAAGCAGCCGCCATCTGTCGCGAAGAAAGATGTGACTTTGTGGTCGGACTGGGAGGGGGAAGTTCTATCGATTCCGCCAAAAGCATTGCTGTAATGGCATGCAATGACGGTGATTATTGGGATTACGTTTCAGGAGGAACAGGTAAAGGACGTCCCATCAGCAAAGCTCTGCCTATTATAGCCATTCCCACAACAGCGGGCACAGGTACTGAAATGGACCCATGGACAGTAATCACTCATGAAACGGCACAGGAGAAAATAGGCTTCGGCTGTCCCCTCACCTATCCTACCCTTTCCATTGTAGACCCTGAATTAATGGTATCCATCCCGCCCGAACTTACCGCTTTTCAAGGATTTGATGCCTTTTTCCATGCTGCCGAGGGTTTCATTGCCAACTGTGCAACCCCTATCAGCGACCTATATGCATTGGAAGCTATCCGCTTATTATATAAATACCTGCCGGTAGCCGTAGCCGACGGACAAAATCTAAAAGCACGCGCCAAAGTTGCCTGGGCGAGTACACTCGCCGGAATGGTAGAATCTACCTCCAGTTGTACTTCCGAACATTCACTGGAACATGCCATGAGTGCCTACTATCCGCAACTTCCCCATGGAGCCGGATTAATAGCACTTTCCGAAGCTTATTTTGAAACTTTCCGTCACGACTGCACCAAACGCTACATGAAAATGGCCGAAGTGATGACCGAAAAGAAGAGTAATCGTGCATCCGACTTCATCGATGCACTAGTAACAATGCAAAAAGAATGCAAAGTAAAAGATTTAAAATTAAGTGAATATGGCATCCGGCCCAATGACTTTCCTAGAATATTGCAGAATGCACGTGACACCATGGGCGGTTTATTCACACTTGACCCACATCCCATAACCGATGACGAAATACTGAATATATTAGAAAAGTCTTATCGATAAATACAAGAAGGGCTATAGCTTGATTTCCTTTGCCATAGCCCTTCTTTACATTATATTTCTACTCTCCCACATTCTTTATATTCAAGATTCTTCATACATCGACAACATTCGATAACATCACCCCCTTCATCCCCCTCTATTTTCCGTTGTCTAAAGAAAACCCATATCACAACATTTTAATCATTTACTAAGTTCTTTTAGAACTTTGCAATAATTTATATTTAGGTTTACGCTGCAAATATATTATATTATTTATTAATTCAAGCATATTTAAGAAATTATTTTTAATATATACTTGATATTTTATTAAGATTACACAACCAACCTCTCCAAATCTTATATAAACAATCTTATATAGCTATAGATAAATAAAATATTAGCCACCAATATTTTTATAATTAGGTAGAATAAAAGTAGATACAAAAGCCATATTATACCTATACATATACTCCATCAAATGGTATACAGGCTTTGTAGCAATGTTGCAAAGTTCTAAAAGAACTT
>SKET01002166.1_pt1 | contig 12219 bp, 8 predicted proteins | sample 4841461 | NCBI WGS metagenome assembly SKET01 (sample SAMN11008802, study PRJNA524170) | human gut metagenome | biome: Human fecal sample; material: Feces; isolation source: fecal sample from pouch patient p5 | host: Homo sapiens | place: Israel: Tel-Aviv | collected 2014-02-13
CCTGGGGAGTACGACCGCAAGGTTGAAACTCAAAGGAATTGACGGGGGCCCGCACAAGCGGTGGAGCATGTGGTTTAATTCGAAGCAACGCGAAGAACCTTACCAGGTCTTGACATACTCGTGCTATTCCTAGAGATAGGAAGTTCCTTCGGGACACGGGATACAGGTGGTGCATGGTTGTCGTCAGCTCGTGTCGTGAGATGTTGGGTTAAGTCCCGCAACGAGCGCAACCCCTATTGTTAGTTGCCATCATTAAGTTGGGCACTCTAACGAGACTGCCGGTGATAAACCGGAGGAAGGTGGGGATGACGTCAAATCATCATGCCCCTTATGACCTGGGCTACACACGTGCTACAATGGATGGTACAACGAGTCGCGAGACAGTGATGTTTAGCTAATCTCTTAAAACCATTCTCAGTTCGGATTGTAGGCTGCAACTCGCCTACATGAAGTCGGAATCGCTAGTAATCGCGGATCAGCACGCCGCGGTGAATACGTTCCCGGGCCTTGTACACACCGCCCGTCACACCACGGGAGTTGGGAGTACCCGAAGTAGGTTGCCTAACCGCAAGGAGGGCGCTTCCTAAGGTAAGACCGATGACTGGGGTGAAGTCGTAACAAGGTAGCCGTATCGGAAGGTGCGGCTGGATCACCTCCTTTCTAAGGAATATATACAAAGACGTGAGCATTCAACTTTATTCAGTTTTGAGGGGTTTAGTGATAAACCTAAGCAAGAATCAAATTCTTGATTGTGGGGCCTTAGCTCAGCTGGGAGAGCGCCTGCTTTGCACGCAGGAGGTCAGCGGTTCGATCCCGCTAGGCTCCATTGTCAGACAAGACGTTAAAATCACTTGAACATTGAAAACTAAATAACAATATCTAATAACGATAAATAAACCAAAAGCTGTGAATTTTAAAGAATTTACAAACTTATACTTGAAAAACGATGATTATAAATCATCATGGCAAAGTTAATAAGGGCGCACGGTGGATGCCTTGGCACTAAGAGCCGATGAAGGACGTGACTAACGACGATATTCTAGGGGGAGCAGTAAGTACGCATTGATCCCTAGGTCTCCGAATGGGGAAACCCAGCTGCTACTAGCAGTTATTCATGAGTGAATACATAGCTCATGTAAAGGTAACGCAGAGAACTGAAACATCTAAGTACCTGCAGGAAGAGAAAGTAAAAACGATTTCGTAAGTAGCGGCGAGCGAACGCGAAGAAGGGCAAACCAAGAAGCTTGCTTCTTGGGGTTGTAGGACTGCAACGTGGACTTAAGCATTATAGTCGAATAACCTGGGAAGGTTAATCAAAGAGGGTAATAATCCCGTAGACGAAATAGCGCTTATACCTAGCAGTATCCTGAGTAGGGCTGGACACGCGAAATCCAGTTTGAATCCGGGAGGACCATCTCCCAACCCTAAATACTCCTTAGTGACCGATAGTGAACCAGTACCGTGAGGGAAAGGTGAAAAGAACCCCGAGAGGGGAGTGAAATAGCACCTGAAACCGTGTGCCTACAAGAAGTTCGAGCCCGTTAATGGGTGAGAGCGTGCCTTTTGTAGAATGAACCGGCGAGTTACGTTATGATGCGAGGTTAAGTTGAAGAGACGGAGCCGTAGGGAAACCGAGTCTGAATAGGGCGACTTAGTATCATGATGTAGACCCGAAACCTAGTGACCTATCCATGAGCAGGGTGAAGGTGTGGTAAGACGCACTGGAGGCCCGAACCAGGACACGTTGAAAAGTGTTTGGATGACTTGTGGATAGCGGAGAAATTCCAAACGAACTGGGAGATAGCTGGTTCTCTCCGAAATAGCTTTAGGGCTAGCGTCGAAATGTAAGTGTATTGGAGGTAGAGCACTGTTTGGGTGAGGGGTCCGTCTAGGATTACCAATCTCAGATAAACTCCGAATGCTAATACACATGTTCGGCAGTCAGACTGCGAGTGCTAAGATCCGTAGTCGAAAGGGAAACAGCCCAGACCAACAGCTAAGGTCCCAAAATATATGTTAAGTGGAAAAGGATGTGGGGTTGCACAGACAACTAGGATGTTAGCTCAGAAGCAGCTATCATTCAAAGAGTGCGTAATAGCTCACTAGTCGAGTGACCCTGCGCCGAAAATGTACCGGGGCTAAACATATTACCGAAGCTTTGGATTGATATTTTATCAATGGTAGGAGAGCGTTCTTAACCGCGATGAAGGTATACCGTGAGGAGTGCTGGAGCGTTAAGAAGTGAGAATGCCGGTATGAGTAGCGCAAGATAAGTGAGAATCTTATCCACCGTAAGACTAAGGTTTCCAGGGGAAGGCTCGTCCGCCCTGGGTTAGTCGGGACCTAAGGCGAGGCCGAAAGGCGTAGTCGATGGACAACTGGTTGATATTCCAGTACTAGATATGATCGTGATGGAGGGACGCAGTAGGCTAAGAGATGCCAGTTAATGGATTCTGGTCTAAGCAGTGAGGTGTGAGATGTGTCAAATGCATTTCTCTTTAACATTGAGCTGTGATGGGGAAGCAACTACGGTTGCGAACTCTCTGATGTCACACTGCCAAGAAAAGCTTCTAGCGTAAAGTCATATCTACCCGTACCGCAAACCGACACAGGTAGTCGAGGCGAGTAGCCTCAGGTGATCGAGAGAACTCTCGTTAAGGAACTCGGCAAAATAGCCCCGTAACTTCGGGAGAAGGGGTGCTGGTGTAAAAGCCAGCCGCAGTGAATAGGCCCAAGCAACTGTTTATCAAAAACACAGCTCTCTGCTAAACCGCAAGGTGATGTATAGGGGGTGACGCCTGCCCGGTGCTGGAAGGTTAAGAGGAGTGCTTAGACGTAAGTCGAAGGTATGAATTGAAGCCCCAGTAAACGGCGGCCGTAACTATAACGGTCCTAAGGTAGCGAAATTCCTTGTCGGGTAAGTTCCGACCCGCACGAAAGGCGTAATGATTTGGGCACTGTCTCAACGAGAGACTCGGTGAAATTTTAGTACCTGTGAAGATGCAGGTTACCCGCGACAGGACGGAAAGACCCCATGGAGCTTTACTGTAGTTTGATATTGAGTACCTGTAAGTCATGTACAGGATAGGTAGGAGCCATTGAAATAGGGACGCTAGTTTCTATTGAGGCGTTGTTGGGATACTACCCTTGACTTATGGTTACTCTAACCCGCTGGCATAATCGGCCAGGGAGACAGTGTCTGACGGACAGTTTGACTGGGGCGGTCGCCTCCTAAAGAGTAACGGAGGCGCTCAAAGGTTGGCTCAGATTGGTTGGAAATCAATCGTAGAGTGTAAAGGTAAAAGCCAGCTTGACTGCGAGAGCTACAACTCGAGCAGGTAGGAAACTAGGACTTAGTGATCCGGTGGTACCGCATGGAAGGGCCATCGCTCAACGGATAAAAGCTACCCTGGGGATAACAGGCTTATCTCCCCCAAGAGTTCACATCGACGGGGAGGTTTGGCACCTCGATGTCGGCTCGTCGCATCCTGGGGCTGTAGTCGGTCCCAAGGGTTGGGCTGTTCGCCCATTAAAGCGGCACGCGAGCTGGGTTCAGAACGTCGTGAGACAGTTCGGTCCCTATCCGTCGCGGGCGTAGGTAATTTGAGAGGATCTGTCCTTAGTACGAGAGGACCGGGATGGACTTACCGCTGGTGTACCAGTTGTTCCGCCAGGAGCACGGCTGGATAGCTATGTAGGGAAGGGATAAGCGCTGAAAGCATCTAAGTGCGAAGCCCACCTCAAGATGAGATTACCCATTCGTAAGAATTAAGAGCCCAGAGAGATGATCTGGTAGATAGGCTGGAAGTGGAAGAGTTGCGAGACTTGGAGCGGACCAGTACTAATCGCTCGAGGACTTTACCAAAAGAGTCAAATATAATATGCTTATGGTTTAAAAGTTAGAAGAATTGTTATTTAGTTTTGAATGTTCAAGGTAACATTTAATGATTTGGTCATCATTGCGATGGAGATACACCTGTTCCCATGTCGAACACAGAAGTTAAGTCCATCTACGGCGGAAGTACTTGGGGGTTGCCCCCTGGGAGATAGGCGAGTGGCCAAGTTGAAAGTATGGTCCGTTGGTCAAGGGGTTAAGACACCGCCTTTTCACGGCGGTAACACGGGTTCGAATCCCGTACGGACTATATTATTAAAACTCGGGGAACCGAGTTTTATGTTATTGCGGATTAGCTCAGTTGGTAGTAGCGCATGACTGTTAATCATGATGTCGTCAGTTCGAGTCTGACATCCGCAGCTTTTAAGGGACCTACGGGTCTCTTTTTTTATTATAAATATAGAAAATGTTTAAGAAATTTTGATATAATTTGATAAACGGAGAGATGATATAGAATGCAAAAGAGATATACAACTTGGAATGAATATTTGCGAACCAATTTTGGTGAAAAAATATTTAAAGTTCCTATTGATGCTGGTTTTGACTGCCCTAATCGGGATGGTACGGTTGCTCATGGTGGATGTACTTTTTGTACAGTATCTGGTTCAGGGGACATGATTTTGGAGCCAGAAGCTCCAATTGCGGACCAATTTGCGGCCGAAGTGGCTCAATTTCATAAGAAGTGGCCTGGAGTGAAGAAATATATTGTTTATTTTCAAAATTTCACTAATACTCACGCCCCTGTTGAAGTACTGAGAGAGCGTTTTGAACAAGCGGTAAACCAACCAGATGTTGTAGGTATTTCAATTGGTACTCGTCCTGACTGTTTACCAGATGACGTTGTAGATTACTTGGCAGAATTAAATCGTCGAATGGAAGTTTGGATTGATTTGGGTCTGCAGACAACTTATGAAGAAACATCAGATTTGATTAATCGAGCTCATGATTATGAAACCTATGTAGATGCGGTGAAGCGATTGAGGGTTCATAATATTAATGTTTGTACTCACTTAATCAATGGTTTACCTGGTGAAACTAGTGAGATGATGTTAGAAAATATTCGAAGAATGGTTTTAGATTCTGATATTCAAGGTGTGAAATTACATTTACTTCATTTGATGAAGCAAACTCGTTTGCAACGTGATTATCATGAAGGAAAATTACAGCTGATGTCGCAAGAGGAATATGTAAAAGTGATTTGTGACCAACTAGAGATGATTCCAAAAGAAATTGTTATTCATCGTTTAACAGGAGATGCTCCGCGGGATTTAATTATTGGACCTATGTGGTCTTTAAAAAAGTGGGAAGTTTTGAATAGTATTGATGCTGAAATGGAACGGCGAGGAAGTGTTCAAGGTTGTAAAGATGTTCGGATTAGTGATCTAATTACATTTTAACTGACAGGAGGTGAATTTTTATTCATCTCTTTTTTATTGAATTTGGTGTTATAATAGGAAAGAAATTGAAAATCTGTCAGTAAAACTGAAATTGGTATATAAAAATAATTAGAAAGTGATGAGGAAATAAATGTTAAAACAGTTAGAAATGGCTCACTGGATGTTGAAAGATATCATCAAAACTAATGATGTTGTGGTGGATGCAACGATGGGGAATGGTTATGATACTCAATTTTTGGCGGAATTAGGGGCGAATGTATATGCTTTTGATGTGCAAGAAGAAGCGCTAAATGCAACTGAAAAACGTTTAGATGATGCTGGAATAAAGAATCAAATATTTGAAAAAAATCTCTCGAATTTACTGACAGAGCCGTCAGTAAATCTAGTTTTGTCTGGTCATGAAAAGCTTTCTGAATATGTCAAAGAGCCAATCAAAGCAGCTATTTTTAATCTTGGATATTTACCAAAAACTGATAAAAGTGTGGTTACAAAAGCTGATACCACTTTGACTGCTCTAGATGCTTTGACTAATCAGTTAGTTGTAGGTGGAAGAATTGCGATTATGATTTATTACGGTCATGAGGGGGGAATGGAAGAAAAAGATGCCGTTATTAAGTGGACTTCTAGTTTGCCACAAAAGGACTGGGAAGTGACTTCTTATGCACCTCTTAACCAAATTCATACGCCGCCAATTTTAGTCCTAATCGAAAAAAGAAAATAAATTTACTTGAACAGTTATGAATCTTATGTATTCTTTTATCTCTTGTTTTTTCCAAAAAAAAGAGTAAAATAGAGAAATGCTTATTTTTTTAAGTAAAAAAACTATTTTAAAGAGGTAAATATACACATGCAAGGAGTTCTTCTCGCGCTTGTTCCAATGTTTGCTTGGGGTTCTATCGGATTTGTAGCTAATAAATTTGGTGGTGATGCTAAACAACAAACACTTGGAATGACTTTGGGCGCTTTTGTTTTTGCACTTATTGTTTTCTTATTCCGCATGCCAACGTTGACATGGCAAATTTTCTTAATTGGATTTATTGGTGGATTGCTTTGGGCAATTGGACAATTTGGTCAGTTTAATTCAATGAAATACATGGGTGTTTCAGTAGCAAGTCCGCTTTCATCAGGGAGTCAATTAGTAATTGGTGGCTTGATTGGGGTTTTTGCTTTCCACGAATGGACAAAACAAATTCAATTTATTCTCGGATTTATTGCGATGGCTGTTTTGGTAGTTGGGTTCTATTTCTCAGCTAAACGTGACCCAGAAAATGCAGTTGTTGAAGAAGGACGTAATTATACTAAAGGATTGACTGCTTTAACATACTCAACTTTGGGATATGTTATCTATGTTATTCTTTTCAATAACTTAGCAGTACTTTGGTTCAATGTTCATTTTGATACATTGACAATTATCTTGCCAATGTCAGTTGGAATGATTTTTGGAGCACTTGTGATGGGTCGTTTCAAAATTAAAATGGAAAAATATGTTTATCAAAATATGATTGTTGGAGCAATGTGGGGTGTAGGTAATATCTTTATGCTTATGGCTGCAAGCGCTGCTGGTAACGCAATTGCCTTTTCATTCTCGCAATTAGGTGTCATCATTTCAACTATTGGAGGAATTCTCTTCCTTGGTGAAAAGAAAACCAAAAAAGAATTGGTTTATGTTGGAATTGGGATTGTTTTATTCGTAACAGGTGCAATTTTACTTGCAATTGTAAAATCTAAAGGATAATAAAAAAGCTGTCAGTAAATTGACGGCTTTTTTATAAGCTAATTTACTTACAGCTTTTCGGTCAGTAAAATTTTAGAGTTTTTCATTAACGAAATTTACAAAATGATTCCAAAAAACCTTTGGAGCGCTACTACGGGGGACAGTTTTCTTAGCAACCAATGGAATTTGTTCTGCGGTACAATTTGGAAGATAGCCTAAACTATCCTTTACTGTAGTAGAAAGAGTGACAAGTTTTTGGTTTTTAGTCACAGTTGCTTCAACGGAGGCTGTTTTTTCCTTACTGAATTTGACTGTCAGTGATTTTGTATCTGCACTACCATCTGTAGCGTAAGGAACAACGGGAGTGATATTTTGTGGAGCAACGAGTTGAACAGATTTTTCTTTTCCATCAGTCACAGTAATTTCTTTAAAATCATCTAAGGATTGATTTTTTTGCACAAGACTGGTCGTACGCCAATGACCATAAACATAGTTCATCAGTTGATTTGTGAGAGTGAAAGGAGTTGAGTTGTCAGCAGCAGGATCTGTAGCTTCTAAAACAACCGTAATGATTCTAAAACCGTTTTGATTTGTTGTTCCAGCAAAACAGTCAATTTGAAAACTTGTTGAACCTGTTTTCAAGCCATCAACACCAGTTCTTGAAGTAGAAAAACCACTAAGCATTTGATTTGTATTAGTTAAGGTCATCTTTGCTTCATTGCCGGTATCAAAAGGAATTTCTGTTTTTTTAGTGATTTGAAGAATTTCTGGAAAATCTTGAATAAGATGATAACTAAGTGTTGCTACAGCCTTTGCGCTCATTGTGTTTGTTGCTGAAGCACCAGACCCTGGATAAATATGACCGTTTAAATCATCATTTGGTAAGCCAGAAGCATTGACGAGATGGCTGTCAGTAATTTCCCAGTCTTTCATTTGTTTTGTCATCATATCAACAAATTTTGGTTCTGAACCAGCAATTTTTTCAGCTAAAGCGACAGCAGCAGAATTTGCTGACGGAAGAAGTAAAGCATTCAATAAATCTTTGACAGTATATTGACCATTTTGAGCAAGGGGAATATTGGAAGCGTTAGAATTTTGAGTTAATTCATAAGCATAATCTGAAATAGGAACTTTAGTATTCCAAGTCAATTTATTTTCAGCTACATTTTTGTAAACTAAATAGGCTGTCAGTAATTTAGTGATAGAGGCGATCCGAGTGCTTGCATCATCAGCATTTTGCGCGTATAAAATTTTACCACTTGAGGCATCAATAGCAATTGCTGATTTAGCAGCAACTGTAAAATCATTTGTCGTTGGAGTCGTAGCAGCACTGACAGAAAAGCCCGAAAGGACTGACAGACTAATCAGGAAACTACAAAAAATAATTGCAATTTTTTTCATGACTCGATTATACCATAGTCTATTCGTAAGGTACAATAGATTCAAAAATTGATAGATAATTAAATAGTTTTATTTTTTCAAAATCAATTCTAAAAAATAGATTGACAATTGTTATAAAAAATGATATTATATTAAACGGTACTTTTTACTTTGGACTCTCAGGAGAACTTGTATAAGTTGCTAAACTTCTTGTCAGAACTTGGCTTAAGCGACCATATACTGACTAAAAAATTGGCGATTCGCCATCCAATAAAAAGAAAGGAATGCTTTTGTATTTCTCATCGCTTCGCATAAAAATGTGGAAAAATACAAAAAGCAGACAGTAAAATGCCTACAATTAACCAATTGGTACGCAAACCACGTCGTGCTCAAGTGACTAAATCTAAATCACCAGCAATGAACGTTGGCTACAACAGCCGTAAAAAAGTACAAACTAAACTTGCAAGCCCACAAAAACGTGGAGTAGCAACTCGTGTTGGTACTATGACTCCTAAAAAACCTAACTCAGCGCTTCGTAAATTCGCGCGTGTACGTCTTTCAAACCTTATGGAAGTAACAGCGTACATCCCAGGTATCGGACACAACCTCCAAGAACACAGTGTTGTACTTCTTCGTGGTGGACGTGTAAAAGACCTTCCAGGGGTACGTTACCATATCGTTCGTGGTGCACTTGATACAGCAGGTGTCGCTGACCGTAAACAAAGCCGTTCTAAATACGGTGCTAAAAAACCAAAAGCTTAAGAAGGGAGATAAGTAAGAATGCGTAAAAATCGTGCCCCAAAACGTGAAGTTTTGGCAGATCCAATGTACAACTCAATCGTCGTAACTCGTCTTATCAACCGCGTTATGCTTGATGGTAAACGTGGTGTTGCGGCTCAAATCGTTTACGGTGCCTTCAAACAAATTGAAGAAGCTACTGGAAACAACCCACTCGAAGTCTTCGAAACTGCTATGGAAAACATCATGCCAGTTCTTGAAGTTCGCGCTCGTCGTGTCGGTGGTTCTAACTATCAAGTCCCAGTTGAAGTTCGTCCAGAACGTCGTACAACTCTTGGACTTCGTTGGTTGGTAACAATCGCTCGTAACCGTGGTGAACACACAATGCAAGATCGTCTTGCAAAAGAAATCTTGGATGCAGCTAACAACACAGGTGCAGCAGTCAAAAAACGTGAAGATACTCACAAAATGGCTGAAGCTAACCGTGCGTTCGCTCACTTCCGCTGGTAAAATCTATTTGCGTTGCAGCTGCTTCGTTAGAAGAGCCCTCGCGTACTCTAGTACGCTTCGGAACCTTCTTTCTCGTTTCTGCTTAGCAAATAAATTTTACGATCAGTCTTAAAGATTGTAAAGTAACATCGAATTGATGTAAAAACGAACATTACCGGGCTTGGGCTCCTCGCCTGCTCGGTTTTGTTTTAATTTTTTAACATTAATTTGATACAATAAAACTAATGAGAAATTCTCATGACTAAAATCAAATAGGAGAACAAAATGGCTCGCGAATTTTCACTTGCTAATACACGTAATATCGGTATCATGGCCCACGTCGATGCTGGTAAAACAACAACAACTGAACGTGTTCTTTACTACACTGGTAAAATCCATAAAATCGGTGAAACTCACGAAGGTGCATCACAAATGGACTGGATGGAGCAAGAACAAGAACGTGGTATCACAATCACATCTGCAGCAACAACTGCTGAATGGAAAGGTAACCGCGTAAATATCATTGACACACCAGGTCACGTGGACTTCACAATTGAAGTACAACGTTCACTCCGTGTTCTTGATGGTGCTGTTACCGTTCTTGATGCTCAATCAGGTGTTGAACCACAAACAGAAACTGTATGGCGTCAAGCGACTGAATACGGTGTTCCACGTATCGTTTTTGCTAACAAAATGGACAAAATCGGTGCTGATTTCTACTACTCACTTTCTACTTTGGGAGATCGTTTGGGTGCTAATGCTCATCCAATCCAAATTCCAATTGGTGCAGAAGATGACTTCATCGGTATCATTGACTTGGTAACTATGAAATCTGAAATCTATACTAACGACCTTGGTACAGATATTAAAGAAACTGTTGTAGGTTCAGACGAATTTAACGCTGAATTGGCAGCTTTGGATTTCAATGCTGAAGAATACACAGAACTTGCAAACGAATGGCGTGAAAAACTCATCGAAGCAATCGCTGATTTCGATGAAGATATCATGGAAAAATATTTTGCTGGTGAAGAAATTCCAGAAGCAGAACTTAAAGCTGCTATCCGTAAAGCAACAATCAATGTTGACTTCTACCCAATGCTTGCTGGTTCAGCCTTCAAGAACAAAGGTGTTCAAATGATGCTTGATGCAGTTATTGACTACCTTCCAAGCCCACTTGATATCCCTGCTATCCAAGGTGTTAACCCTGATACAGACGAAGAAGACGAACGCCCAGCTTCAGATGAAGAACCATTTGCAGCTCTTGCTTTCAAAATCATGACTGACCCATTTGTTGGACGTCTTTCATTCTTCCGCGTTTACTCAGGTACACTTGATGCTGGTTCATACGTTTTGAATACTTCAAAAGGTAAACGTGAACGTATCGGACGTATTCTTCAAATGCACGCTAACACTCGTAAAGAAATCCAAACAGTTTATGCTGGGGATATCGCTGCTGCTGTTGGTTTGAAAAATACGACAACTGGTGACTCATTGACAGATGAAAAAGCTAAAATCATCCTTGAATCAATTGAAGTTCCAGAACCAGTTATCCAATTGATGGTTGAACCTAAAACTAAAGCTGACCAAGATAAGATGGGTGTTGCCCTTCAAAAATTGGCTGAAGAAGATCCAACTTTCCGTGTTGAAACAAACCCAGAAACTGGTGAAACAGTTATCTCTGGTATGGGTGAACTTCACTTGGACGTTCTTGTTGACCGTATGAAACGTGAATTCAAAGTTGAAGCAAATGTTGGTGCTCCTCAAGTTGCTTACCGTGAAACATTCCGCGCTGGAACTTCAGCACGTGGATTCTTCAAACGTCAATCAGGTGGTAAAGGTCAATATGGTGACGTATGGATCGAATTCACACCTAACGAAGAAGGCGCTGGATTTGAATTTGAAAATGCTATCGTCGGTGGTGTCGTTCCTCGTGAATTCGTACCAGCCGTTGAAAAAGGTTTGGTAGAAACTATGGCTAACGGTGTCCTTGCTGGATACCCAATGGTTGACATTAAAGCTAAACTTTATGATGGTTCATACCATGATGTCGATTCATCAGAAACTGCCTTCAAGGTTGCCGCTTCTCTTGCAATGAAAGAAGCTGCTAAAACTGCGAAACCAGCAATTCTTGAACCAATGATGAAAGTTACAATCACTGTTCCTGAAGAAAACCTTGGAGATATCATGGGTCACGTGACTGCTCGTCGTGGTCAAGTTAACTCAATGGAAGCTCACGGTAAATCACAAATCGTTAATGCTTTCGTTCCACTTGCTGAAATGTTCGGTTACGCAACTACTCTCCGTTCATCTACACAAGGACGTGGTACTTTCATGATGGTATTTGACCACTATTCAGACGTACCTAAATCAGTACAAGAAGAAATTATTGCTAAAAACGGCCGTAACGCTGACTAAGTTTTAATTTTAATAATATGAGATAACCTGTCAGTACTGACAGGTTATTTTTTTACTGACAAGATTTTCTTTAGTTTAGTTTCACTTTATCTTGACTTAATGAACCATTAAGTCAGTGAAGCTATAATATATTTATTCCAAAAAAATTTTTTCATAACTTTACTCCTAAAAGTGAAAAAGCAATATCTAAG
>SKET01002178.1_pt1 | contig 12180 bp, 16 predicted proteins | sample 4841461 | NCBI WGS metagenome assembly SKET01 (sample SAMN11008802, study PRJNA524170) | human gut metagenome | biome: Human fecal sample; material: Feces; isolation source: fecal sample from pouch patient p5 | host: Homo sapiens | place: Israel: Tel-Aviv | collected 2014-02-13
CCCCTAGGTAATATATATCTGAGAAAAAATAAAAAAGGTAGTAGGGGCTTAGCCCCTACTACCTTAAAATTATTTCATTCCGTTCTGAGAAAGTGTTGTCCCCGCAAGATGTTTAATAACGATCTTAACAGGTAAATTACCATTCTCGTACTGTACTTCAGTTTCAGACAAATCGGTGATATCGATAACTTTAGAGGGCACCTTCGCTAAAACAACACGAATGGTGTGGGTTATTGTACTGGCTGTATTTTTTGTATTACTAACGTAGAAGTACGCATCAATAATACTGCCATCCGCTGCCAGGTAAACCAATTTATTTTCCAGCAGACACTGGCTATAAATTGATACCCCCGATAATTGCGAAACACCCAGCCTGTTATTAACGTCAACCGTTGTTTTGCAGATTACCGCGCCACCTGTCAACGTTTTTTCTACTACCATATTTCCCGATAAGGTTTTTGCATCTATTTTTGGTACTATCGGATGAGCACCATTAACAAATAACCCATCGTTATTAGACTTAAGGATGTTATTCGCCGACGGACTCACTGTAACCTCAGTACCTCCTAATTTCTCAATCGGGAGTTGGTATTCAGTTTGTTCCTTAGACGCTAAGACTACTACACCCGTGACGTCTTCTGAAAGCGTTGGTAGTTCGTGAACGCGTACCTTTCCTACCAGTTCAGTCATTGGCGACCTCCGAATGTTAAGACTCGGTTATCTGCAGTAACGATTAAATCGTTGTCTTTTACTACAGCGGCTTCTTCGTCGTTACCGAAAACCAGAACGGAGAATTGACCTTTATAACCTAACGACTTGGGTGAAACCTGTAATGTTACAGCGTCTCTCCCTACGGTAAATGGTTCATCGGTAAGATCTTCGGCTTGTAAATTGCAACCACAAGCCGCGTTAATTCCGTCGATTAGATCGTGTGCGGTAAAGCCATTACCGGAAACCTTTACTAGGATGGGTTGCTGGTTTAACCACCGCTCTGCGGTTAAACGGTTGTAATAAATCTGTAACGTTCTGTTGTCAGGACGTTTGATCTTTACAACAGCGGTGGTATCACGCTCCATCGTGTCGCTAGATTTTAGATCACTAAACTCAACATCGGTTTCTTGCAGATCAAGCTGAAGGTCGTGGTTGATCAGCGAAATAACCATGTTAGGTGAGGTTAGCGACAAATCCGGCACGAATTGTCCCATAAGTTTACTCCCTACGGTTGGGGGATAAAATGATTCTAGCAATATTTTATCCCCCGATTATGGTTTCAAGCGCATTCAGTTGAAAATAATTAGCTAATTCTCAAATCACGCAGTGCGCCTGTCGATTTCATCACGTTTTGGAACGCAGCGCTGATGTTATTAGTCCAGTAATAATGCTGGCCGTTAATAACCTGCTGATAGGTCAGCGCGCAGGTGTTACCACCTAAATTTACGGTAATGTTAGAGGCTCTGCCTCCTTGTAAGTAAACCGCTAAAGTAGGCTTTGCGTTGGCAACTATCGTCGTTAACTGTAACTCAATACCTACTAAAGTTCCCACCCCGCAGTTACCCGCGTTTTGAATGGTTCCCTGATTTTTCTGGTTTAACGGCCAGCTTGGTCCTACTGCGCCCCATTTCTTACCTAAAGAATCGCTATATGCGGCAGTTGCAATTTTACAGCCCATAGATCGTCCCACCATTTGACTCATCATAAAAGGTTTACCCAATCCTAATTTACTACCTGCGGCGCTCATCCATTGTTCACCCGTTTCGTTCTTAGCCGAAGAACCGACCCATCCAGACGCTACCCCCATTATACCCCTCCTTTTGAAAGGCGTGGGGGGGGGCTGATCCTCCCCCACTTTAATTTAATATTTACGATAAATGGTCATTTTTACGCCTTCGCGTTGAAACTTCTCCTTAAATTCAGCGCTAAAGTTATTGTTTTTGAATTTATATTTGCCGTAACTACTGCTACCGGTCGAAGAAGCATATCCGTTTACACCGTCGAGTTGAAATGAGAAACTACTGGACGATGAAACATCGACGTACATTTCCATATTCCAAGAATACCATCCTCGGGTATCATAACTGAAAACGATACCAGAAAGTGTAGCAGGAACTGTGGGACCAAATTGTTCCGCGCCTGTTATCTTTCCTCTCCCTTTAAAAACCCCAGGATAATCCGCGCTAGTCGCGGCGTAATATTCCATTCCAGCAGTTTCATCTATCCAATGTTCAAACGTAACGTAGCAGGCCATCGACAGCCCTGCCATTTCTGACATCATTCCTGGTACTGCTACGCCAAGTGCCTCCATTGCAGCAGACATCATTTCTTCGCCAGTAACTTCCTTTGCAGAAGAACCGATATAACCTGGAACTTCAACAACTGCCATCCTTTACTTCCCCTTGAGTTCCTTAAGCTCATGACGAAGGTCCTTAATACCCTCTACCAACAATGCAATAACACCATTATAGTTCAAACGCAAACGTTTTTCACCAGAAATAGCGTCATCGTCTTCAGTAACCAATTCAGGTAACGCAACGAGTGCATCCTGAGCAATTAAACCTACCGAAGTATTCCATCCGTCGTCCGGGTGTTGAACTTCGTACAGATAACCTGTTAGTAACTCTAACCGATCCAAAGCTTTATCCAGCTTCACCAGATTACGTTTGTTACGACGGTCAGAACGAATCTGTACGTCGTTAAACGAACCGTTACCGTTGCTAGTAACGTTATGACCAAAGGTTACTTGGCCGTTAGAGTTATTAAAATACAACGGACGTAGTCCGTTCCAGGAACCCGTTGCGGCTTGTCCGGAGTCGGTTACTAAGAAATAGGTATTGGCACCATCGTTACGTAAAATGAAACCGCAGCTACCGTAAGCAATTCGAAAATCGGCATTTTTCGTAACCAGTTTACCATTAACCGTCAAATCGCCACTAACAGTACCGCCACCAGTTGGCAAAGCACCAACGTCGGCAGCAGACGGTTTATTAACGGTGTTATACTGACGACGCCAACCTGGAGCGTACTGATCGCCGTTATAGCAATAGATAAATTCAGAGTTGGTTTTTGCTCCGCCAACTGATGTCGTTGTAGGCGTGGTGATACGAATGGTGTAGTTAGTCATCCCAAAACTTACAACCTCAATAACTGAGCCTGCAAGTGGAATAGTACCGCACTTTGTTTCACTATCTGGAATCACACCATTTTGAGCATATGCCCAAGAGCATCTGGCTATCCAAGTTCTGGAATTAAAAGCCCCGTTGTTTTGCAGTAAGGTAATAAAAGAACTTGTACTAAGCGCCGCACCATTATCTCCGGTGTTTAACCATGTTATTGAGGAGGCAGCTGCGCCGATATTACTTGGCGTTAGAGTAATATCTTTCGAACCATCGAATGGTACGTTGTTGATACTTCTTGCTGTCTGCAACTTCGTTGCAGTGGCCGCGTTTCCGGTGGTCGACTGATTACCCGTCTGGTTTACACCAGGTAAGCTGATGTCTTTAGTACCATCAAAAGCTACGCCACCTATATTTCGAGCAGTCTGGAGCTTAGTCGCTGTCGCAGCATTCCCCGTAGTCGATTGGTTACCGGTTTGGTTCACACCGGGCAGACTAATGTCTTGCGAACCGTCAAAGTTAACACCACCGATCTTACGTGCTGTTTGTAACTTAGTAGCGGTCGCTGCATTACCTGTCGTATTCTGGTTGCCTTGCTGGTTAACCCCCGGTAAATTGATATCCCCAGTACCGTCAAAGGTAACGCCGCCGATTCTGCGAGCGGTTTTCAGTTTCGTCGCGGTAGCGGCATTGCCAGTAGTATCCTGATTACCTGTGGCATTTACGCCAGGAATACTATCACGAGCAGTATAAACTTGTGCCCAATCTGACCACGGTGCATCCGCCGTATCACGTCGACTACGAATATAAACTGGCGCGTGCGCACCACTCGTGCCCGACCAACCGATTAACAACTCGCCTTCGCCTACCGCAGTAGCACCACCCAAATGCAGTAAGTTACCATAAGCGGTCGGATAACCGTTATTGTAAACTTCGTACATCTGAATACCAGGTGTACCTTTGTTTGAACCGGTTAGTGCGGTAACCCGACCACGACCCACCAAGGTGTTGATAATGATGTCAGCAGAACCATCGAACCTCACACCGTTAATATTTCTAGCGGTTTGAAGTTTAGTGGCTGTACCGGCGTTACCCGTGGTGTTTTGATTACCTTGTTGGTTAACACCTGGGAGGTTAACGTCGCCGCTACCATCGAAGGCGACCCCACCAATTCTACGCGCCGTCTTTAATTTAGTGGCGGTTGAAGCATTGCCTGTTAACTCACCTGCTAACCCTTTTGCAAAGGTCTGTTTTTCTGCCCAGGTGTGTGCTGCGGTCAATACAGGCATCTGTCGTGGAGTAATAGTACGATTACCCGGATTACCTGCAAGGCGAACGGCAAAGAATCGATAGTTGGCGGTAGATACCGTACTACGCCAAACCAACATACTCCGGCCTGAGGATGCGCCATCTGATGGGCCAACCAGAATGCTAACTAAGTTACCGTCAATAACACCCCAATCCATTCCCGCAGGAATGTTTTTCATGGTGTTAAGTGGCGTACAGATTAACTCACCCGGTTTAAAGTCATAGGTTTGCCAGTCTAAAGGATCAACATTCGCGCGTTCACCGCCGATACCTAATACCAACGGAAGCGAATACGATGTGAAAACCTCACGCCAGTCACTCCAAGCGTTACCCGTACGGATACGTTGGAATTTACGACCTTTAGTTTCTGTACCCGTACCGTATGTAGTATAATTCTGTTCGACCCCCGTGCCATCTAAGCGTAAGGTAACTTCACAAACGCCTAATATGGTTTCGCCAGAAGAACCGGTAAGTGGGCCGTTAGTTGCCTCACCAGTAACACTGAAACGTCCTGGTTTAACGAGATCGTTAAAATTGGCTTTAAAGAAAGCACCGTCAGTCTGATAACCAACCTGAATCCAATCTTCCCATTGTGGGTTTGATGAATCCCACGTTGCAGTCAAACCACGGACATACATTGTACCACGACGCGTAGTGTATCGCTGCAACCGTCCGAAAAGACCACCTTCCATTACTTCTAGTACGCCTTGCGCGCTGCTGCCTTCTTCAGGGTAATGCCGGTCGAACACCGCTAACGAACTGGACGAGTTCCGCCAGTTACCCATATGCTCAGCGCCACCCAAACTGTTCAAGTCTATAGAGGTAGACAGTGGACGAACACCAGTAGTTACCATTCTCCACGGTGACCACGGGCCATTAGTTCCGTTCCACGCCCCTGACAACATACGGTTGTACACGTTACCATTACGGCAGGTAAAACGTTGCGCTCCACTGTAGTTGCCCGCTTTATACACTTCCAGATAACCGACTGCACCGTCTTCTGGGAAGTGTTTTGCCATCGACGCATTGGTTGATGTCGACTTAGACCACGTTCCTGTGTAATTAGCATCTGGAGCAAATGTGTTAATATCAGCATCTACAGGCATTTCGCCACGGAAACGCAGATAGGTATCAGGAGATAGGCCGATGTTGCGAGCAAAAGTTTCTTTATCTGGGATATCAGCGCCGTTAGAGTTTTTCTGTAACGCACCATTCGCTTTGTCTACGGTGGCTCTTAATCCCAAGAAATTGATGATATCTGCAGTTGACCCTTTCGCTAACAAGGATCTGGCCGTTTCTGTAAAATCCGTTAATCCGACTTTATTACTGCCGGTGAAATACATGAGTTTGTTTGCCGCTGTGGTGACTGCGGCAATAGCGGTGAGTAACGGACTGAGAGGTTGTTTCTGCGCAAGTTCCTCAGTAATCGTTGTTGCGAAGTTAGGGTCATTACCTAACGCCTCAGCTAATTCCGCTAAGGTATTTAGCGTCTCTGGTGAAGAACCAACCAATTCCGCAATCGCATCACGCACCCAGGACGTTGTGGAGATACTCGTGTCATTCGAGTCCTTCGGCGGTTTTGGGGATGTCGGCTTACCCGTAAAATTCGGCGAATGTTTATTGGCTTTTAACTGTAATTCGTCGTTCAGCTGTTTAACCGTGGACGGTGTGGCGGCCTCAGTCACAGATTCGCTAGTCAGTGTATTGTTAAGTTTAACGATACCTTTACCGGTCGTACTAGCGTCAACTAAACCCTGTGCAGCGATTTTCTCCGCACGTAGGGCGGCTGATTCCGATCGTGTTGCTGCACCTTCTGAACTTTCCTTATCTTTCGTGACTTGTGCAGCAATCTTCTCCACTGCACCTTTACTGGCCTCAACTGAAGCCGCAGTATTTTCGACGCTGGTAGCGGTTTGTTGAACTTGTCCGGCCTGTTGCGTAACCGTTTCTGCTTTCTTAGTTACATCAGCCGCCGTAGCCGTCACAGATTGTTCGGATATGGCGACAGCTTGAGCCTTCTCATTTACTGATTGTGAAACAGTATCTACGGCCGTTTTCGCTGCCAACACTTCAGCGTGTTTCTTGTTAACCTCAGCAGTTTTAGTGGCAACGGTTCCCGCTTGCTCGCTAACTGTGGAAGCTAACGTGTCAGTTTGTTGCTTCGCGGTTTCTGCTAAATTTTTTGCTTGCGTAGCTTCTGTTGCAGACTGCTGCGATTTGGCTGCAGCTGTTTGTGCATCAGCAACCGCGTTTCTGACGGTGTCAATATCCGCAACAATTTCGCGGACAGGTAACTTATAATCTTTTTCGTCTTTCGAAAAAAGTAAAACACCTTCACCGATATCCCCGGTGTATGGACGTAAGTCGTGTAAACGTATTTTCTTTACCGCTTTAGCCATGATATTTAATTCTCTATCTGGAGCTAAAAGATCTGGGAAGGTAAAGCACCTCCCCCAATTTTTTTATAAGCGGACTATTATACTGGTTTTAATCCATCAACTTCTAACGTGAGAGTGATGTCCAATTCCGCGCTTTCATGATCCGGGATTGTTAAGTCTTGATAATAGTTTGTTTTGGCCTCCGTTACCGGTAAAACCGTCAAATTTTTGTAGCCGGGTTTTCCTCAGCTGTGTCGTCATCTGGAACCTCGAAAGTAAGAACGGCGTCATCGCCAATACAGAAGATTGCATCTTCTTCGTTTGCTAATGCCCTTTCGGTTGTATCGAATAACGTCACCATAAACGCGTTCATCCACGCGGGAGAATCGTCAGCAACGTTAACAGCAATGGGTTCTTTACCTAAGGTGATATCCGAAGCACGTAAATCCTCGGGTTGTAAGTTCGTTCCGCAGAATTCATTTACAACACCTAAAATGTCGCGAACGTTGTCTTCAGTACCGTCTAACGAAATCAAAATAGGTTCAGACGCTAATACTTCGTCCGCATCCAAGCGGTCGTAATAAACAACCACAGAAGCACCGTCAGGTTTCCTGATTTTTGTAATCTCTGTCAGTGTGTTACGGCGAGAAGTGGTCGGGGACGGGTTTGCCATAGTGTTGCTAATACGGATTTCGCTTAGAGACAACCGTGAACCGTTATCGTGGTTGATTAAAGCGACCACCAATTCGGCTGAGGCCAGACTTAAATCAGGTACGTAAGTAGTCACTAAAACCTCCCAGATCAAAAAAAAAATAAAAACACCTACCGCCCATAGAATCGGGCGGTAGACAGTCATTTTACAGCTAAAAATCGAAGTAGTTACTACACTTTAACAGACTTTGCTAGATTGATATCAAAGAATCGGATTTCTAAAATTTTATCGTTGCGATACACTATGCGTGGTTTTAGATCTACGTAACCATGTTCAATAATAAAGTTTCGAACATCGTCACCGTACACACCACCCGGACAAAACTCACCATAAACTTCAACATTATTATCGTCCGCTGTCACCATAATGTCAGTAAGATGACCACCAGAAAATTCAATTCTGACAGTTTTTGGAAAGTCAGAATTGAATTCTGTAGGATCTTTAATAGCCTCACAAACGCTCATGTGATATCTTAGTAGGCGTGCAAACGCTGTGGCGGGGTTTTCAGGATCGTAGAAATCTGAACGAGGTAATGTCAATAATAACCCTTTAACTTTAATATCTTGTCTTTCAGGTATCACCGTTATTTCTGCTTTTACTTTCATTCGATTAATTCTCCACATAACTCGACGTCAATACCGAACATCATTCCCACCTCTTGAAGTTTACTCGCTAATAAGTGGCGATGACAAAACTTACCTGCGGGACAATAACACATCAAAACCAAGTCTTCGTGTCTGAGTAATGACACTAAAACTTCGGCATCGGTATCTAACAGTCGTTCGAGTTTGTACAAATACTTTATCGTGTACTCACGTTCAGCGACAGCGTCCTGGGCAGAGGCTTTGTACGCCATTAGGAAATCCCAGTCGGGGGCGAGTTCCTTTCGCCCTGACTTCACAGTGATATCCACTGCGTGAAATCCTTTCTGCTTAGCTAACCGCCACTTAGCGAGTTGTAACGTCCAGATACGCATTAGGAACGAGTCTGCGATTCAGCCATCAACGCACAACTTTTTACAGCCTGCGCATGAAGCTCTGTACCGGGTGTGTAATCCTTTATACAATCCTGATACAATTCGCTTTTCTTTTCTAAAACACGATTGTCACACTCGGCACTTGCTAGTGCCCCAGCGATAAGGATAAAAGCTACAATCGGTAACCAAATTTTCATCGGCCATCTCCCATTAGCTTAGCATGTTCTGTGCACGCTATTACTAATTCGCTGTAACGCGGATTGTCCACGGTCGTTCCCGACATACATTCACGATAAAGACTTTCTTTGCGTGAGTCATCTGACACACGGACATAAAACATCAACATCGTCACAATCAGCACGGTTGAAACAATTGCCGAGATGATATATCCATTAGCTCTGTTCATCGTATAAAACACCATGGTTCTGGATAAAACTCAGTGAGTAAATCAACGTAAAAACTATGTAAATTTGTTAACGTTATAACACGCCCTAACAAATCATTCTCAGTACGGTGATAAATCACTACGGAAGTTTCTGATACCCGTTTAACATGTATATGGCCCACGTCTTTAATGCACCGATAGAATCGTCCGAAATCAACTGTACCGACCGCATCAGATGAATCCGTAACCGAGAACCGTATGCGTGGGGTTTCATTGCCCGCCATCGATAAAAATTTCTCTGCGGTTATTGCATAAACCTGCCCTGAAAAGGATAGGTGGGGAAATACCTGTTTACGTAAAGCACTACTTGAAATCTTAGCAAAGACTTGGGTTTCCTTTAGGTGCATTATTTCGCCCAATCTCTTCAAGTCTTTGTTATAGTTCAGAAAAGCAACCACCTTTTCATCGTGCGTAATAGGCGGCCATTCGACCGCCTTTGCCCGACGTTGCTTAAACCAACTCGCAAGTCGCGCTATCACGTTTAGTAATCCTCTTCCTGATTAACTACCGATTGGATACGCGTTGCGACTTCGCTAGTATCCAGGTCAGTTTCGTCGACCTTATCCACGAGCTTCTGTACTTTACGTACATGGGATTCGGTAACATCAAAACGACCACGATCGGCTAACAGCAACGTTACCATATCCTTACGCGAAACCATCAGTTCTTCTTCAGGTAAGTGTAAGGATTTGTCTAACAGACCCGAATGCATGAAGTTTTCCAGTAAGCGTTCTTCTCCCTGGTCGAAATCATAACGTTCGTTAGGCGCAGCAACGAAAGCGTAACCGAAATAGTTTTCTTCCGTCTCACGTAGCGACTTGATGATTTTGTCACCATGCTGACAGAAGTCACTTAACGTGTAGTCGTCAAGCGTTGCAACGATGGTTTCTGCCTGTACGCCGTTATCTGTTTCGTAGAGATGTGCAACCCAAAGTTTCCAGTTACGCGGTTCGTCAAACAAACCACCGATTAACATGTCGGTGGCTGCCATGCGCATACGCGGTGACGTTGTAAACTGGAAACCACGGCCCGCGTACGGACCGATAGGACGAATAGAGCTACCGACGAAAGTAATGCGGTTTAACGCATTTTCAGCAATGGTGTGCGCAGTACGGTTAGCAGCTGCTTTCGGGTTATACTTTTTGTTACGAGGTTTCTTTTGTTTGGTAGCCATTATTTATTCTCAACTAATACGGTGTGAAATGCTTTATAAAGAGCTTGACGTGTCTCAACTAACGCAGGACGATTAATCAAGCACATGTATCCGATTTTCCAAGACCAGTAAGAGGTGTCATCGGTATTTAACCCGTAATCAGGTTCAAGATATACCAAATCCGTGTACGCATCTGGTATATAAAGACGACACAAACTCAGATTCCAGAAATTCGGTAAATCCGATTTTGCAAGTTCAGTCATAACCTGCATTGGAATCTGACTTCCAATAGCGTCTGTTGCAAAAACGATATGCAGATTTCCAGGTGACTTAGAATACATACCGTGACCTTCACAACTCCACATTGTCGTCAAATGCGGATGGTCGTTGATTAGCTTACAGGTGTCACGAACTCCTTTTTCAATATAGCCGTTTTTGATTGCAAGCTGAGCACGCTCTTTAAACGACGCCAGTCTTTCTGCGTCAACGGAAAATTGAATCATGACGGATTCTTCCCTAAAATTATCTCACGCATTTCCAGGTAGGTGTCAAACGGCACCACGGTGTCTTTGTAACGCAACGTTACGTAGGTTACGAAGTGTTGTGGTGCCAGGAAAGCACGTTTTGGCGACCCGTCATGGTTGTAATACTGTTTCGGACGATAGTTGTTGAAAATGTCTTCCCGTGGGAATAATGATTTCTGAATAACCACTTCCCAACGGTGCGGCGTTTCCAAGAGCCCAATACGGATCAGCATAGCATCTACCCACCGGCTCATGTTTTCGGTTAATACGAAACTGACGTGGTGGTGCTGTACCTCTGCTAACGCGACTTCGGGTTCTTTATCCAGTCGCATTAATACCGCAAACAGTGGGCGATAATCAGAATCGTACAGGTCACGGAAAGCGGTTTTCTCACGCTGTTTAAACAACTCAACAATTTTTTTAGATTCGAAGTAATTCATTTTGAAATCCCCAATTCGTAAGTAACTAAATCGAACAAACACATTTCCAGCATCGCTTGATACAACGTGTGTTCCCCATTACCCACAAAACCATTGTTCAACATTTTATACGTATCTATCCCAAACATCGTCTTTACGTCTATAGGACGTTTTTCGATAATACGTAATAGCGATATTTCCATTACAATCCAATAAGCAGGCTCAACCCTAATTCTGAATAACGGATTGATTTTACTTATTGTTTTATCCCAAATATTAAACCAGCGAACCCATTCTGTACTATTCTGGGGTTTACGCAATCTAAGACGCGTATACGGTGAGTTGTTATATTGGTCAATAAATGTCTTAATGACATCAGCTTTTCTTGACATTATACCTATTATTGCGGTCATCTCTATATTCTCCTAATCATTAAAATAGCCGCAGTTGTAAAAAAGACTACGGGTTAAAAGGCAGCGGTTTGCAATCCCGCTTTTTCAACTCCTCTACTAACTCAGGTAACGTGCACCAACGTTTAAATTGGTTGTTAGCTTTAAAGTGGCTGAGAATCTCCTCAATGCGCTCAATAGACCACTTCCCTTTCCCTACGTTGTCTAGATCCTTACGTACCGAGAGCGTCTCAATGGTAAACGCTAGTTCTGAACTGTCCGAGTGGTCGTACAACAATCTTACTGGTGTTGGTTGGTGTAGCGTAACACGCCACCCTGACTCTTTAGCCCAGTAGACGTCTTTAATTCGACCGCTGACGTCAATTACGGAGCTGATATAAGTCCAATCGCTATCCAGTTTGTTCTTTTCGGCGGTTAATGCATCTTCTAACCGTAAGGAATTAGGGGAAGGAATCCACCAACCGTACATACCGTAATAATCGTCTATTACGGTAATACCTTCGTAATACAGATATTGTGTTTTTGTATTAACGAATATTTCATCGCCAATTAAAACCGCGTTTATCTTCATCGTAAACTCTTCCTGTAAAACAAGTCATAGGTGGTCGAGCTAAATGGATCAATAGAACCTACCAATGGCATAATTTTCTTTTCTGATATTCCAGTTGCCCAAGCAGCCCGCGCAAATCCTCCGCCAGAACCCGTTGTCCAAACCGCATTTTTATTTATTACAAACGTTTTAAAC
>SKET01002186.1_pt1 | contig 12156 bp, 4 predicted proteins | sample 4841461 | NCBI WGS metagenome assembly SKET01 (sample SAMN11008802, study PRJNA524170) | human gut metagenome | biome: Human fecal sample; material: Feces; isolation source: fecal sample from pouch patient p5 | host: Homo sapiens | place: Israel: Tel-Aviv | collected 2014-02-13
CTCTTTATTCTGTCCTTCTACCTCGGAAGAGGTGTCTGCGCTCTTGCAAAAAACACCGGCAAAAACACTAATTCAACTGTTATTGTAATAGACCCGGGCCATGGTGGAAGTGATCCCGGTAAGATTTCCACCTCCGGCGTCATGGAAAAGGATGTCAACCTGAGTATTGCAATGGTTCTTAAACAGCTGTTTGAAAACAGAGGCTTTACTGTTGTCATGACCAGAACCACCGACTGCGACCTCGCCCCGGATAATTCCAAGCATCCAAAGACAGATGATCTGACAAAGAGAACTGCCCTGATGTCTAAAAGCAATGTGGCAGTCAGCATCAGTATCCATCAAAACAGCTTTGAGGACAATTCAAGCTGCGGTCCACAGGTATTCTATTATGAAGCCTCTGATGCAGGAAAAGAGCTCGCATCCTCTGTCCTTGGAGCTTTAAACACTTCTCTTTGTGTCGCAAAGCCACGAAGCATTAAGCCCAATAAAGAATACTTTATACTTAAAAAATCCACATCCCCGACCGTAATCGTAGAATGTGGATTCTTGAGTAATCCTGCTGAGACACTTCTTCTTACTGACAAAAACTATCAGGATGACCTGGCACATGCAATATATATCGGTGTTACAGACTATCTTGCGCAATCACCCTCTGGACATTTACAATAAACTGCTCTGCGATGTGATATAGTCTGGTTGTCTGGACACTTTCACTGCCATCAAGCTGCTTTTTAGTCTCATTATCTGACTCAGTATTCGATTTCATATCTGACATCTTAGACTCTTTTGCAGATATATCATGCTCCAGTGCCACATCTATGCGCACACGCTGTTCACCATCACTTATTCCTGCCTCGAACATAGTGATATTGTCTTCAAACAGCTTTTTAGTCTGCTCATCGTCTGTGACTATCATAGCAGATACTGAGTTTTCCTTTGCCTCAAAATATGCAGCTACCCTGCCGCATTTTTTATCCTCAAGGAATATATCAACCAGTCCCTTTTTATCTTCACCTCTTACTATGCTAAGCTTCATACCTGTGACCCCGTCAGCAGTCTCTATTGGTACAATATAGTTTTCCTGTCTCGACATATTTGAAGCTATCCTTAGCTGACTGCACAATAGCTTCATCTGTCTGAGGTCTATTGAACCGGTGTGCCTATCCTCTATAATCATCGAATCCATAACATGCTCTGCTGTATCAGCCAGCGTTTCCTGCGCCTGCGCAAGCTCCTTTGGATTTTTGACCGACTCAGAAAACCGTCTGAGAGTCTCATCCAAAAGAGCCCTTGCCGTAGCACTGTCTCCACGCTCCCAGAGATTTCTTACTGCCTCTGACGGATTTTTCATTAGCCGTGACGCAGCCATGAGGTTTACTGCGGTTGTTTTTACATCATATTTCTCCAGAAAAGCATATACGTTCTCAGGCACCGAAACTGCCTGATTGAACTGTCTTAGCTGTTCTGTGGCATATTGCTCTGACAGTGCGTTATCCTCGTCTGCCTCATATACAGCCTGCCTTAACTGCTCCGGAGTCATATCAAGCCAGCTGTCATACTGCACAAACTCCATTTTCTCAGGTGAAAGTGTATCAAGCACATCCCTTAGGCAGTTTGTATGATATGCGCTTTCTATCTGTGAGTCAATTTTAATGCCACTGCTTACACTGTCCACTCCGGCAAAGGTATCGTCCACCTTATAGTCCATGGCACTCTTTCCTCGTACCCGGACCGCTGTAAGCAGATTTTTCATTGTAATATCTGCTCCCTGATTAACAAGTGAGCCTATCACAGCACCATCTGACTGCTCCACCTGTGAAATAAGCCTGTATATGCCTATATATGAGTCTCTTTCCTCCTCCGAGATTTCATTTTTCTTTTCAAGCTTCCAGAGAAACTCGCTGAATTTCTCATCCTTTTCGTCAGGACTTTCTGATTTTATCCGTCTGGCAGTTTCACTTATGTCACTCATGCTCATATCAAGCGGTGATATGCCTCTTTTTATCATCTCAATCGTCACCGCCGGTGTCATATCGCTGAATGCTCTCTGCACCTGCTCATCTACAGACTTTATCTGCTTTATATTCTCCTCTGTGATGTCGGTACTGTTGTACGCAAGTATCCGCACAGCCCTGCGATTGCTTTCAGATGTATCTATCTGAAGCTCTTTAAGTATATCATCCACATTCTGAAATGCTTTTGACATACTATCTCCCATATCTGCCCGCGGTGATGTCATAAGAGTCTCATATCCTGAGGCTGCTGCTTCTAATGACTGCTTCATTGCTTTGCCTGCTGTATACAGCTCATACACAGTGTCATCAGCGGATTCCAGGGTCAGTACATACGCCGGCTGCTGCTTCATCTGATTGAAAATATCACAGACATTATTGTACATACGTACCCTATCATCAGATGCCTCTACACTGCTCTCACCAAACAGCGCTCCGTAGTATTTATTTTCCTGCTGCTTAAGCAGCTCCACTACACGTTCAATAGGCTCTGTGTCTATTGAAACTCCTTTTTTTATGAGTGAAAGGTTGGCTTCTGCTGTCATGGAAAGTCTCGCTTCCTCAAGCTTTCTTTGAGCTGTCACAAGCCTTGCTTCCCGGCTGTCTGTAATCTGATTATCCGCAGCTTTATTCGCTGAGGCTTGCGATGCTGCACTATCCTTGCCCCTTGCAGCTATAAGCTTTGACAGATTCTCTATCGTGACAGGTATGTTATCTGACTCTAATGTGACAATGTCATCTGCGGTCGCCTCACCTAATACATCACAGGCTTTCTTTGCCATGTCAAATGTCAGACCATCTTGTGACATAGTGGCATCTGTAGCCTTTTTTCCCATTGCCAGTGCTTCTGTCACTGCCCTTGCATAAAAATCACTGCTCACATTTTCTTCTGCTGCGTTGATGCAGTCTACCTGATTCGCAAGCAGCACATTATCAGGTGTAACGGCTATATCTTCATCTATCAGCCATCTGCACTGATTCAGATTCTCATCACTACTGTCTATATGAGCTTCCTCTAATATCTGTTTAAGCTGTGGCTTAAGCTCCTCAAACAGCTCATCTGATATCTCCGTCATTTTGGTTTTCTGCCTGTAATCTTGTACCTGACTGCTGCTGTACGTAGCCTTGTATACATTGGAAACCGTCGGATTCATGTTATTTCTGACCAGATATGCCTTTGTCTCATCGGATATATTTGTAAGGCTCTTTGCCCGGTCTATGGCATCTGTACCTGCCTTTATATTGTCATCTGTAGCAGGAATATCATATGCTTTCATCTGATTGACAAGCATGGCCGCTTCAGTCTGGCTTCCCGTGATGTCTGTAAGCTGCTCCCTGCTCAGATCATCTCCATATATGGATATATCTACGCCTGCCTTTGCCAGCACTGCTTTTATCTTATCGGTCTCAGTGACAATGACATCGTATCCGTCATCCTTTGCAGCTTTGTAATCATCACTCGTGGTGGTGCTTGCAGTGACAATCATATCATTTCGCCTGTTTTCTGAGGTCTGATTCATATCATTTAGCAGATTTTCTGCCATATCTGTGCCATCGTTGTTCCCGGCTTCGTTTTTAGCCTGTGGTCTTGCATATATCGTATCCGACATATCAACAGAGTTTGACGAACCGACAACAGCCGCCTTTTTTGACATATTGTCACTGCTGTCTGTCTTTATGTAGTCTGACACACGCATACCCGCTGTCATGTCATTTATGGTTTTTGTGTCCGTATTTTTCGTATCTGTGCTTTTATTAATCAAATTCTCTATCTGCATATTTCCTGCTCCGTGCCCTGCATATGTACCATCTCTGCAGCCTTTATTTATGGATATTCTTACTTCGTACTTTTGTGGTTCTGAATAGTTATCTTTTTTTATATATCGACATATAATACGCAAAAATAAAGACCGCGCCTTAAATTGGCGCGGTCCTTTACCCTGCTATTTACCGGTATATTAGTATTTAAATACAGCAACTCCGTAAGGCGCAAGTGGATAAGCAAATGAAAATGGTCTGCCGTCACACTCTGATTTGACTGCCTTATAGTCCAGCTTCTTATATGACTGTTTTGCTGCCTTGCCTCTGCCCTTTGCAGCCTTCTTTACAGGCTCTTGTACCGTTTTGCCGGTAAACTTAGGATCCTCACTATCTAAAACGAGCTGATATGTCTTGCGCTTTGGCACTCCGACTCTGTAATCAGGTCTCTCTACCGGTGTGAAATTGATGACAAAGAGCATATTATTCTTGCCATCCTTACTCTTTCTGATAAAGCTGAAGATGCTTCTGTCTGCATCGTTTGCATTTATCCATTCAAAGCCTTCCCAGCTTGAATCCAGCTCATACAGACAGCGGTTTCTCCTATAGAGGTGAAGCAGCTCCTTTACCCAGTTCTGGATCTTTTTATGCTCCGGATTCTCAAGCAGATACCAGTCGAGTTCTCTTTCCTCACTCCACTCCTGCTTCTGTGCAAACTCCTGTCCCATGAAAAGAAGCTTCTTTCCACAGTGTCCCATCATAAATGCATATCCTGCCATGAGGTTCTTGAATTTATCCCCTTCTAAGCCCGGCATTTTGTTGAGCATAGAACACTTCAGATGTACCACCTCATCATGTGACAGTACCAGAATATATTTCTCACTCTCATTATAGCTCATCGCAAATGTCATCTTGTTGTGGTTATTTTTACGGAAATATGGATCCAGCTTCATATAATCAAGGAAGTCATGCATCCATCCCATGTTCCATTTGTAGCTGAAGTTCAGTCCGTCTTCCTCTACCTTGCCTGTTACCTTTGGCCATGCGGTAGACTCTTCGGCTATCATTACAGTTCCGTGATTTCTTCCAAGTATGAGTGTATTGATATGCTTGAAAAACTCTACTGCCTCGAGGTTCTTATTTCCTCCAAACTTGTTTGGCACCCACTGTCCGTCGTTCTTTCCATAGTCAAGATAAAGCATTGACGCAACTGCATCCACACGGAGTCCGTCTACGTGGTAATTTTCTATCCACATAAGTGCACTTCCGATAAGGAAGTTCTTTACTTCATTCTTACCGTAGTCAAATATCTTTGTGCCCCAGTCGGGATGCTCTCCCTTTCTTGGGTCTGCATACTCATATGTGGCTGTTCCATCGAAATTGGCAAGTCCATGCGCATCCTTTGGGAAATGTGCAGGTACCCAGTCGAGGATTACTCCGATATTATTTTTATGGCACTGATCAACAAAGTATGCAAAATCCTCAGGCTCTCCATACCTCGATGTAGGTGCATAGTAGCCTGTCACCTGATATCCCCATGAGCCATCAAACGGATACTCTGAAATACCCATAAGCTCAATATGTGTATATCCCATAGTTTTCACATAGGATATGAGTGATTTTGCAAGCTCCCTATATGTATAAAAGCCCTCATCATCCCTGCCCGGATGTCTCATCCATGAGCCCGGATGACACTCATATATAGCCATAGGTGAAGAATATACATCAGCATCTGACTTTGCTGCTCTCTTATCCATCCACTCTTTGTCAGTCCATGTGAAGTGCTCGATATCTGTGATGATTGACGCTGTTCCCGGACGAAGCTCTGCGTAGTTTGCGTATGGATCCGCCTTGTACAGCTTATCACCCTGTTCAGTGACTATAATAAACTTATACATCTGACCCTTTTGCGCTCCCGGTACAAAAAGCTCATACACTCCCATGGTTTCCGGCTCTACACGCTTCATCTCATGACTGGTCTCATTCCAGTCGTTAAACTCACCAAACACGTATACTTCCCTCGCATGTGGCGCCCAGACGTCAAAGCACACTCCTTTTTTTCCTTTACGCTCAGCTAAGTGAGCACCCATCTTCTTGTAGATATCATAGTGTGTTGCCTGACCAAACAGGTAACAATCCATTGCTGTAAAATTACACATATATATACCCCCCATAAGTATTTATTTTTCCCTGAAATGATCCTCTTTGAGTACAATTCGGTCATCATCTGTATATCGCCTGGCTGTCAGAATACTTATAGCCTTCTTAAGTCCGCTGTGAGCCTCCCTGTCTATGGCCTCGTCAATTATATCCTTGACCTCTGTCAGAGTGGTAGCCTGGTCTATCCTCTCAATATTGCTGATTCTGTTATGCAATGCCAGAATAGCCATCTCATCTATCTTGTACCCAAGCTCTGCAGAGTACGATTTGGCAAACAATACGAGTTCATCATTTGTAAAAATAGGAACCGATATCTTTTCCGTGAACTTGGATGCAAAGCCCTCATCCATTGAGAGAGCCTTCTTTATACCCTTTGATGTATCCTCAAGTATATAGAGTGTTCCTGTAATATCATGCTCCATCAAAAATGATAGCTGGGCAGCTATGCTGCGGTCGATATCACCGGCTCTTTCTATGATGAGACAGCCTCCTGTTATCTTTCTGACTACCTGCTGCACATCCTTTTTATTGAGTGCGGCAGCATCAATCTTGCCCATCTTTCCTGTAAGCTGTTCACCATCTTTTTGTAATACCTTTATAAAGCTTGTAGCAAGCATTGTCTTTCCGCAACCCTGCTCTCCCTGTATAATGAGGTTGCCTGTGGATGCGTTTTCTTTCCTGTTGAAATGATCAAGCACTGCATTATATGCCTTGCAGATCTGATCCTCCATACCCTTTACCGGTATGAAATATGAAAATATAGCTTTCTGTTCGCTTGTAAGCTCTTTTATATGTTTTGTTTCTTTCAATTTCGAGTCATCTTCTTCGCTGTCTAAATCCTCCGGCAATGAAATATCCGGCATTTTTCTTGTCTTAGCCATATCCAGCTTCTTCTCCAGTCCCGGATTTTTTGCTGTCATCTTGGCTATTTCCTGCTCGATAAATGATGTCACATGATCAAAATCTCTCTTCTCAGAAACGTTTTCTTTCTCCTGTGAAGCCTCATCATCTGATGTATCATCATCGACATTTAACATATCATCTGTTATTTCAGGCATCATGGTAGTCGGCTGCATGAGTATCTCGTCTTTCTCAGACTCCTCTGCCATAATTATATCCTCCGGCTCTCCAACCGGTTCCCTGGCTTCATCTGCAGCCTCTTCAGGTACTTCCCGTGACTCCTGCACTTCTTCTATAGCTTCGTCTATAGCCTCTTCAGGTGCTTCCTGCGACTCCTGTGCTTCTTCTATAGCCTCTTCCGATGCTTCCTGCGGCTCCTGTACTTCATCCACAGTCTCATCTGCATAAAGCTCCTGCATATCCGGTTTCTGCTCTTCTTCAGGCTCCTTCACGGCAGCTTTCTGCTCTATAATATCAACCGGGACCTTCAAATACTCCTCCTCAAGAAGTTCCTTCGGAGTGACACCTGCATCCAGCTTTGGAATGACATCATTTAGTCTCTCCATGATGTCTCCTGCCTCCTGAAGTGCTCTTGCCTTAGCTGACTCAAGCTTCTGCTGCTCAGCCTCTTTAAGGGCAATTTCAGCCGCATGTCTGGTCTTTTCCCATTCTTCAAGCACATCCTGTATAGACATCTGTCCTGTAATCTGATGCTCAAGCTGAGTCTTTTCACTCATGACCATAGACATCTGTCCGTCAGCGTCTTCACCCAAAAGCTCCTTGAAATTCAACTTAAGTGAACCATCTATCTCTTCATCTGTAGCGATATGCTCTGTCTCTTCCGGCTGCTGTACATACTCTTCCTGCTCCTTTTCGAGCTTGAGATAAGGAATATCCTCAACTATCTTTTTGATGGTATCCATCGTATCAGCAACTTCATTCTTGCCCTTGGCCTCCATGATCTGCTGCATACCCTTGGCAATCTCCTGCTGTAAATTTACAGTATTGAACTTCTCCTGATTTACAGTAATCTGCGGGATAGTTACGTCATCATGCACTATCTCTCCGCCCTTTACCATCTCCATGGCACCTATCTCAGTGACCTCAGCCTCATCATTTATCTTAGCCGGCTTTTCCTTCTCTGCCTTGAATCGTCTGTACTTTTCCTCCTGAGCCTTGGTAAGTGGCTGATAAAGCATCTTAAGCTCCAGCGCACGCTCCACATATGGTCCGTCTCCGAACCACAGAATGAGCTCATCGCAGGCATCTATACACTTATCGGCTTTTCCGGCCTTGTGGTATAGATATGCAAGCTCATATGCCCACTCCTCAGTGTATTCTTCATCCTTGTACTCTTCAAGAATAGTGATAAGCTCATCAAATGAAGCTCCCTGCCCTTTTTTGATGGCATATCTTAATACATACTTCATATCATCATGCGGCGCTATCTCAACAAACTCATCATAATACTCTGTAGCAGCATCATAATCACCCATCTTGATGGCGACCTCAGCCAGTCTGTATATAATCATCCTGCCGATTGGTGAACGGTCATAGGCCATTAAAAGTATGTCCCTTGCATCCTGGTATCTTTCGGCCTTCTCGTAGATTTCGCCGATTTTAACGAGTGTATTTACATTTTTAATTTTGTTCCAATTTATGCTATCCGCAATCTCTGCTGCGCTCATATAGCCCTCCTCGGCGCTAAGGGCTTTTATCTGATCCAGCTTGAGATTGTATTCGTATTTATCCACTTATTTCACCTACTCGTATTTAAGCTTATTATTTTTGGTATCTACGCCTGTTGTCTTTGTATAATCCCTTGTGTCCTCAGGAAGCTTCTTTTTCCTGAGAGCATAATTAACAACTCTTTTCACAATATAGTATATCACAGCAAAGGTTGGAACACCAAGTAACATTCCAAGAAAACCAAACATTCCTCCGCCGATTAGTATGGCAAACATAACCCAGAAGGTCGAAAGACCGGTAGATGAGCCAAGTATCTTAGGCCCTATTATATTGCCATCCACCTGCTGCAGCACGACAATAAATATCAGAAGATAAAGCGCATGCCACGGACTCTGAATTACTACTATGAGTAACGATGGAATTGCACCGATAAACGGTCCGAATACCGGAATCACATTTGTGACGCCGATAATCACTGCAACAAGCACCGATGATGGAATCCTTAAAATCAGACATCCGAAATATGCAATCACACCTATAATCAGTGAATCTATAATCTTACCGCTTATGAAGCCTCCAAAAATCTCATTTGTCTTTCTGATCGTCTCAATGATGATATTGCCTGTCTTTGGCTTGCAGACAGCATATATTATCTTTTTGCTCTGTCCTGCGAGAGTCTCCTGAATACTCATCACATAGACCATCACGATTATTCCGATAATAAAATTAAATAAGCCTCTGACTACCGAAATCACACCGGTTGTAATCTGTGCAACATACTTCTGTGCCTCAGGAATCAGCTTTTCTGTGGCATAATCCTCAATGTAGTCGGTTGCATTCTGTAAACCTGTGCTCGCGAGCTCAGCAATTTTGCTGTCCCCGAAATTGCCGTTCTTTATCATGTTGATGAATGCCGCAACATCATTTGGCAGTGTCTTCATAAGTCCCGATATACTTGCTATGACAGAAGGCACAATAGCCGCAATGAGGAGCGAAATAATCGCTACCAGAATAATAACCGAGCCTGTGATTGCAAGAGCTCTTGAAACCTTTCGCAGCTTGCTTTCGCTTTTCATCTTTTTGGAAAGAAGCTTTTTAAAGCATCTTTCCAGCCACAGCATGACAGGATTCATCAGGTATGCAAGCACAAGTCCCATTATAATAGGCATTGCTGCCGCAAGCAGCTTGCTCCATATGCCTGCAAAGCCCTCAAATCTGTACAGTGCAAAGAAAAACAGTATACTGACTGCAAACGTGACAAATACCATGACACCTATTCTGATCAGATGTGGCCATTCCTCACGCCCCGGGTGCGAATTCTGCTTCGCACCCTTATCTGCATTTATCTCAATGTTTGATTTTTTACCAGCTTTTCCAGTTTCTTCCATCGGATTAAACTCTCCTTATTTACGATTATAGTTGATGAGACATCCCTTTAATATTATCTCTCTTTCATCATCTGTGAGCTCACCCATCTTCAGTGTAAATGGCTTTAATTCACCATCCTTGACAACATATGCCTCAAACTCCGTCTTTGCATCCTCGATTTCCTTCTTGATTCCCGGAAGGAAGATATAGTCGAGGTTGTGGAACGGAAGCTCTCCCTCATCGATGATGAATGGAAGCATTCCCCAGTTGATAAGGTTTGAACGGTATCTCTTTGTGGCATACTCGTTTGCGATATTTGCCCAGCCTCCGAGTACCTTCTGGCAGCTGGCAGCCTGCTCTCTTGCTGAGCCGTCACCCGGCTTAACAGCAAAAATTGTGCTTCCGAAGCCCATATTCTCATGGCTTGCCTCAGGGAATTTTTTCTTTACTACTCCCATGATTTCAGCAACCTCAGGAACAGCCTTTCCTGCGCACTCACCACTCTCTATAGCCTTCTGGGCCTTCTGGATTTCCTTTGCTCTGCCTACATACTCAGGATCCTTTCTTGAAAGTGCGAACTCTGCAAGTCCAAGAGGGTTTGAACGATATGAAGATGTCTCTCCTGAAGGAATGAGCTCATCTGTTGTAGTAACAGGATCATGAATCTCTGAAACCACCTTAAGGAGCATATTCTCCGGAAGCGCACTCATTGCCGGCCAGTCCTTAATGTTTGGTCCGAACTGGATTTCAACTGAAGGATCTGCCACTCCATGGCTGTCAAATACACGGTTCTCATATATAGTCTTGTCAAAGAAATATTTTGGCTTTGTAAAGTTGACATCAATATCCGCTGCTGATGTAAGGAAGCCCTTGTTTGCTGCTGTTGCAGCGATTGAACGTGCATCCATGAGTGCCACTGAGCTGATCTGTCCGTTCTGTACCTTAGAACCCTCTCTGTTAGGGAAGTTTCTTGTTGAATGACGGATAGAGAATGCGTTGTTGGCAGGTGTATCTCCTGCACCAAAGCAAGGTCCGCAGAAAGCAGTCTTTACGATTGCACCTGTCTCAAGAAGCTTTGCTACAGCTCCGTTTTTCACAAGCTCCATGTATATTGGAGTAGATGCCGGGTAAACACTCAGTGTAAACTCGTCTGCTCCGATTGAATGTCCGTTTAATATGTCAGCCGCATCGCAGATATTCTCAAATCCACCGCCTGCACAGCCTGCGATGATTCCCTGGTCTACATACAGTTTTCCGTCTCTTACCTTACTCTTTAAATCAAGCTTCACCTTGCCGTCAAAGCTTACCTCAGCTCTCTTCTCACAGTCATCGAGAATATCCATGAGGTTTGCATTGAGCTCATCGATAGTATAGGTATTGCTTGGGTGGAATGGCATAGCTATCATTGGGCGGATCTGGCTTAAATCAATCTCAATAAATCTGTCGTAGTAAGCCACCTCACCCGGATTAAGCTCCTTGTGGTCCTCAGCCCTACCGTGAATCTCAAAGAATTCCTTAACCTGGTCATCTGTTCTCCAGATAGAAGAAAGACATGTAGTCTCTGTTGTCATAACATCGACACCTATACGGAAGTCAACGCTCAGATTAGACACACCCGGTCCTACAAACTCCATAACTTTGTTCTTTACAAATCCGTTTCCGAATACCTCTCCGATAATTGCAAGTGCGACATCCTGTGGTCCAACGCCCTTGATTGGCTCTCCTGTCAGGTAAATGCCTACTACCTCAGGCATATCAATATCATATGTCTGTTCAAGAAGCTGCTTAACAAGCTCAGGTCCACCCTCGCCGACTGCCATAGTACCAAGTGCACCATAACGTGTATGTGAATCAGAACCAAGTATCATTTTTCCGCCGCCGGCAAGCATCTCTCGTGCAAACTGATGGATAACTGCCTGATGAGGTGGTACATAGATTCCGCCGTACTTCTTTGCACATGTGAGACCAAACATGTGGTCATCCTCATTGATTGTTCCACCAACTGCACAAAGGCTGTTGTGACAGTTTGTAAGTACATACGGGATAGGGAATTTCTCAAGTCCTGAAGCTCGTGCTGTCTGGATGATACCTACAAATGTAATATCATGCGATGTAAGCTTATCAAACTTAATCTGAAGCTTGTCCATATTGCCGGATGTATTGTGCTCCTTTAAAATACCGTAAGCAATTGTCTCCTGCTTAGCTGTCTGTTTATCGATGTCCATGCCGGTCTTGCTTTTGACAGCTGCCTGAGCCTCTGGTCCATCAA
>SKET01002188.1_pt1 | contig 12143 bp, 8 predicted proteins | sample 4841461 | NCBI WGS metagenome assembly SKET01 (sample SAMN11008802, study PRJNA524170) | human gut metagenome | biome: Human fecal sample; material: Feces; isolation source: fecal sample from pouch patient p5 | host: Homo sapiens | place: Israel: Tel-Aviv | collected 2014-02-13
AAATCACGTATAAATCGTTTTTATCTTTTCTGCCAATTATAATTTTGGTTATTATTAAAATTGTCTTTCAGTTTTCAATACCAATTTTAGTCACAGATTATAGAAAAGAAGAGGCTCAGCCTGCTATTTCTTGGATTGCAATGGCAATTGCAGATGAACATTCTATGAAGGGATATAAATTTAAAAAACCAGGAATGTTTAATGATTTTGAGAGCTGGACTTTTGCAGAATATAAAAAGGATAATAAAAATTCTACTAAACATGATTTTATAAAAGATAAAAATTCGCGAAAAAGTATTTATTCAAATTTTATAAAGGATAGAATATTGGATATGGGAAAACATCCCCAAGAAGCTTTAAAGTTTTATGCTCAAAAAGAAGTTGCTTCCTGGGGTGACGCTTCTTTTGGGAGTGAGAAGCTTTTAAAGGAGAGTTATGAGACCCAAAAGGATATTTATGCTTCTTTACCTTTTGAAAATATTGCTAAAATTCAAGGTATCCAGTCTACATCAGCTAAACAATATATTAATAACAGAGAAAAATTTCAGAGTTCATCTGCAATAAAGAGTATAGATAATAAATTCTTCTTAAAATCTATAGAGAGACCATTTATAATACTAATATTAATGGGGGCTTTGATTTATATTGTGAAAAAATTTAAGAACTTTTCATTGGAGGACTTGCTCCTTCTTACAATATTTATGGGTGGATTTATCTTCCATGAATTTATTTGGGAAACTCAACCTAGATATCTACTAGCGTATTTTACTTTATTAATTCCATCAGTTGCTATCTATGAAAAAAAGGACAAGCTAATGAGCTCGTCTTTTTTTATACTCCGTAAAAGATCACTACAGTCTTGTCCGAAATGACAGTAAACTATGTAGAATATAAAGCCAAGATTATAAAAAAGAAAGGAGTAACACTATAACTTATCGCTCAAAAGGCAATCTTAATTGTCTTTTTTATTTTGAATTAAAGGAGAAATACTATTCATGCAAGATTTTAAAAATCGCCTAGAGAATGATCTGGGCGAAGCAAAATGTGGTCACTTTAAAATGTGGAAGTCAGGGAAAATTTGGCTTTTTGGAGGAGTAACGTTAATCGCTGTATCTGGGGCGACTTTCATTTCTTCAAATTTTAACGATGTACAACACGCAGTTCATGCTGATACTACTCTTCAACAAAAGGTGGGGCAAACAGATCATGTTCCATTTACAAATAATGATATTCCAGTCCCTGCTAGCGTAAAAACAAAAGCAGCAGTTTCGGCTTCGTACGGCTTCGTTAAATGGACAAAAGATACTAAATTGACGCCATTATCTCAACAGAAAGTTATTCCAAAATCAGATATTGATACAACCTGGATGAGTTGGATGGGTTCAGATCATACAATTTATGAAATGAGAAAAGGCGACAAATTTTTACTTTCAAACGTTTCTAAGAATGATGATGGTGAGTTAGTTTCGGTAATTGTAACTGTTAAGGATTTAGGGCCATCGATTAACCCGCTGACTTCAATTGACAAGGTAAACAACCGTCCTACAGTTATTATTGAAGATGGTGGTGTAACAACAGTTACTGCAAAAAATGGTAAAACTTTAACATCTGATCATCCTATTCATTTATTTTACTCTTCTACCCCAGCTCCAATTCTTGATTACCAGTATGTAAAGGCGAATGACAATAGTAAAATTGCAGATATTACTGCTCAAACTACATTCTTTGATATTGATGCTGCTCAAGCAATGAAAACAGATTTGTTGCCTAAGAATGCCTCTGATTTATATTTACCAACGACAGCTGATGGAAATAAATCTTTAACATATAATGCCTCGAAACAGATGCTATATGCTAACTATACTGATAACGTTGAAAATATCGGTGATGGTTCAGGATTCACTGGTCCAACAGGGAAAAAAATTGACAATTTTGGAGCAGGATACGCCCAATCTACGAGTTATTGGACAGGTAATCATTTTACTATGCAATTTATTAATAATGTATCCTTAGTTGATTCTAGTCTGAATAATGTTGTACCTTCACTTGATAAATTAATTGGTAAAAATAAAACATATCGCCAATTTTGGACTAGCAATCCTACTACACGTGCTACTTTCCGACATGAATTGTTCGGACAAACAACCTCAAATATGTTCCCACCGCAAGCACCTGCGGCACCTCAACCACCTGCAGATCCAAAACTTCCAGTTGCGCCAATTGCCCCAAATCCTGGAAATTATGATGTTCCTGTTCCAAAACTTCCGGCTCCTCCTACATTAGATGCTGTTAAAAATAATGTAGACCCTGTTAAAACAGTTACGGATGAAAAGGGTAAAGATGTTAACGGTCAATCTCTAAGCACAGATAAAAAATTCAATTACACCATTACCCAAGGTATTGATGGTAAAGGAAATGAATTTACAAATTATGTTGCCTATCAAAAGGCTGTGGCAAAATGGAAAGCGGACTGTGAAAAATTAATTGCTGATTATCAAGCTGCAGTAAAAGATAAGCAAGGACAGTGGGATACGGACAATCAAAAAGTTCAAGACTATCTTGATGCATACAAACAATATGCTTCAAACTATGATAGTGTCGTAAAGAAATATAATGATGACTATGCTTTATTTGCTAAAAAGTATGCTAATTATAAAGCACTTTGGACAGATTATGATAAAGCTTATCAAGAATATAAAAAATCTGGGGGAACAGAAGAAGAAATTGCTCTTGTCCCTCAAGCAAAAAAAGCAACAATTCCAGATAAGACCCCACAAACTGATATTACAATGCCTGATCGCCCAGTTGCTTCTAAGATTGTGATGCCTGATGTTCCAAGCACGAATGCAGACGATTATATCTACACCAAGGCTGCAATCAAGGACTCTATCGATCTTTCAAAAGTGGTTCTTCCTGAAGGCACTTCAACGATGAAAGTTGTCGATAAAGACGGTAAAGAAATTAAAGCCACAATCACACGTGAAGATAAGGACGGTAAAGCAAACCTTGTCGCAACACTCGACACTTCTTACGTGCAATCTGATGCCTTCTACAATAATAGCCTCAGCTTGATTATTGGGGATGTCTTGTTCAATATTGATGACCAATCCAAACAAGACAGTGAAATGAAAGCAACCAACGTTGCCACTTCTGAAGTACCAACTCCAGATGATGAAGACCCTAAAGATACGAATGAAGTCGATGTTGACCCTGAGTATAGCAATCCAAGTGTTGTGAAAGAGCAGTCCTTTGATGGCAAGAACTGGACGAAAGACCCTCTGAACCTTCCTGAACATGATAATACATGGCAGGAACGTATCACACACCAATTGTCCAACCATGCCGACTATAAAACAATCACACTTAAAGATAAGTGGGAAACAGTTAAACGTTATGAGAGCATGAAAGTAACCAACTTTGAGGGTAAAGAAGTTGAAGGTACAACAGAGTTCTTAAATGCTGCAGGTAAAGATGTTTCAAAAGAGTTTAAAGCAGGAACATTACAAAAAGACGGTAAAAAAGAACAAGTGACTATTCTTTTCCACGTGAAAAATCCTGAGCAGTTTACACGTGCGCAAGGTGACGAGCTTAAACTTTATATGACGTTCACAGGCGTAACAACCAAAGGTGCATCTGGGCAAGAAGAAGTAAATTATCTCGATAAGGATGACTCCATCAAGCTCCCTGATACCGCAAGTACAGAGTGGACAGACAAGACCCCTGATGATGGCGATAAGGGTAAAGGAAGCCAAACATCAAACACTGTCATTGATATTCTTCCAAAACTTGACCCTAACTTGCGAAAATTTGTTGTGACCAAACAAGAGGGTAAGCATGAAGCAGCTTTGGGCTCTAAAAGTAAGTATAAGCCAGATTACCTTAAAGATGCCATCATAACAGACGGCGACACTCTCGTTGCTCAAAAAGAGATTAAAAATGGGGAACAAGTAACTTGGGCGATTGTCGGTACACCTGGTAACCAAGGGCTTATGACACAAGTTGTCGATACGCTGCCTAAAGAGTTTTCATTTGATCCAACTTCTAAGGACGCATTTACAGCTTACGTACTCAAAAATGACGGTACCCTAGGTGAAGAAATCACAGATCATTTTGACTACCAGATTAAAGATGATGTTGCGACTGCGACACCTAAATCTGCGGCAGATTTCTTCTTTGTTGGAAGCTCTACAGATTCACGTTATGTCATTCTGGTCAATACAATTGCGAATGAAAACATTTCTGATGGTACAGAATTTGTCAATCATGCCAACCAAACGACAGTAAATCCGAAGACTCCTGACAAACCCAAAGACAACACTTCTGATGCTAAGGTGGTTACTCCAAAACAAAAAGGGACATTGCCTTTAACAGGTTCTCAATCACGAGGAATTTTAACGGTTATCGGTTTGATCATGATGAGTATTGCAGGGTTCGCAGTTTGGCGTGGAAAAAGCTTCAAAAAGTCAGAAGATAAGGAAGGCACTTCAGACTCTACAGCCAAATAAAAATTGTGACGATGAAAGATTGAGGAAGATAAGAAAAAATGAAAAAAAATAGAACAAAGCAACTCATGGTAGCTGCTATGCTTACATTATCTGTTTTAGCAACTCCCATTAAAGGCGTATTTGCAGCAGATAATATCAGCGACAAGACCGCAAATGTGACGATAAATAAACGTGTCTGGACGGACCAAACACCCCCTATAAAGCAAAATACAGGGGAAGAAATGACCGACTTTGGTGGAGAGCCACTGAATGGCGCAGAGTTTACTGCCTATGATGTGACGGACAAATACTATGAGTTATCTAAAGGAAGCGATGCTAAGACGGCCTCTGAAGCTATTCAAGCCGATGCAACCACAAGTGTCCCTTCTTATGCAAAAGTCATTAATTCCCAAGTTACAAGTGGACAAGGTCAAGCTCACTTTAATAATTTAGGAATTAAGAATGCTTCAAATCGTTACAATGTTTACTTGTTCTTAGAAACTAAAACACCTAATGATGTGACAATCACTAAGAAATCAGCTCCAATTGTTTTGGCCATGCCTATTTATAAAATGGATGCCAAACAAGAGTTTACAGATGAACTCAACACAGATATTCAACTTTACCCTAAAAATGAAACAGCTACAGATAAAAAAGAATTTACGAATGTGGGTTCATTTGACCAAGTAAAAGTAGGCGATCAAACTTTTGCGAATGTCACCACTGGCGATATTTTAAATTACAAGTTGATCGTCAATATTCCTGCCAATATTGGGGATGCCAATGCGGTAACAAGCTTCAAAATTCATGATAAACCGTCAGTGGGTTTAGCTCTTAAAGGCAAAACAGTCAAAGTCGGAGACCTCAAAGAGGGCGATGATTATACGATTGCTTATGCAAATGGTGGCTTCACCATCGCCTTGAAGTTGACAAGCGATAAAGTAAAAGCTTTAGCCGGTCAAACCTTGGTGCTCAATTACGATATGCAATTGACTGCAGAAGTAAATCCTGATGAACTTCAAAACAATAAAGCCAGTGTTCAAATCAACAATGCGCCAGAACAAGAAATTACTCCTCCAATGCCAGTGGGTACAGGTGGCTATAAATTCATTAAAAAAGATGCTCAAACTGGAAAAACACTTGCTGGTGCAGAATTTGTCATCGCAGATAAAACACAACAACATTTTGCACAATTTTCAGCTCAAAAGAACTCCAAAGGCGAATACGTCTTTGAAGCTTGGGTAGACAGTAAAGATGCCGCAAGTCGCATGATTTCGGACGACAAAGGCTCTATGAAGGTTATTGGCTTAGTCAATGGCGATTATGTTTTAAACGAAGTGAAAGCACCCTCTTCTCACTATGTGCTCTTGAAAGACGGTACAATCACATTCACAGTTGAACATGGTAAATATGGCACTTCAACTTTAGATGTCAAAAATACGCCAAAAGGCCTTCTCCCTTCCACAGGTAGTAAAGGTTCAGGAATCTTCTTGATCATTGGACTTGGACTTATGGCTGTAGCTGCAGTCTTGTTCAAAAAGCATAGCAAGAAAGCATAAAAAATAAGGCTAGGTCATTCTGGTCTTTTTTGTGTTTCTAAGCATATTTACAGTAAAAATAGGAAGTTTGAATGAAGAAACAAAAAAAGCAAAATAAAAAGCCTAAAAATAATAAGGGCAACTTACTTTTTAAGGGTATCCTGTTGGTTCTCTTTTTGTCTGGTTTAATCACCTTTTCCTATCCGTTTTTAGCGGATGCTGTAAATGATATTCATGACCAATTGACTATTGAAAAGTATCAAAAAGATTATTCCGAGTTGAATAAGCACCAAAAAGAAGAGCGCTTAAAGAAAATGCAAGAGGATAATAAAAAACTTATTGAGAACAATAAGTTAACCAACATCCCTGGCATGGGTCTTGTGAAAGACCCTTTTGATGAAGCAACGAAAGATATACAAGACCCTGGGCAAAAATACTTTAAGGATCATATGATTGGGGCGGTTTTTATTCCTAAGATAAAGGTGAGTGTTCCTGTATTTGATACAACCAACACGATGCTTTTGGATAAGGGAGTGACCCTCCTTCAAGGCACGTCCTTTCCTATTGGAGGAAAAGGAACACACGCCGTACTTACAGGACACAGTGGCTTACCAGATAAGAAGATATTTACTGATTTGGAAAAACTTCAAAAAGGCGATATGTTCTATATCAATGTCTCAGGAAAAAAATTAGCTTACCGTATCAAAAGTTTTAAAAAAGTATTGCCAGATAATATCGATGATTTAACGATAGAAGATAATCTTGATCAAGTCACTTTAGTCACTTGTACCCCTTACATGGTCAATACGCACCGCTTACTTGTTACAGGGGTACGTGTTCCATACAATGAGGACGAAGCAAGTAAGAGTCAAAAATCTATTAAAGACTATCAAACTTATCGGATGATTATATTTGGAGTTCTTGTATTTTTGATTGGATCATTTACAATTTACAAAATTCTTAGTGCTGTAATTGGTTGCTTTAAGCAACGAAGATAGTATATATAATGCATGAGCAGAGGGTGGGAGGGTAGGATAGAAAGGAATTTAGTGGATGAACAAACTGAAGTTTGGCGAAGCCAAAAAGAACTAGGTAGAAACACTATAAGAGGTGTGAGGGAAGCTTTACGTTTTTATCATAACTATATTGAGAATAAAAGCCGAGAAGAACAACTTAAGAGTCGTGAAGAAGATGAGAAAGCACGAAAAGAATTTCAAGAAGAGTTCAAAAGACCAGGTGAGAAAAGTTACGACTTTATGCTTGAGTCTGGTCGTAGTATTGACTATCATGCTTTAGATGAAAATGTTGATATTAGTAAGTTGAAGGACTATCTAAACAATGAAAAACTTCAATACTGTATTCGAACATCTTCTTTAGATGGTGGTAAGGAAATTGTTTACTTTACCAAAGATACTCCACGTGTTAAGGCAGCGATTGCAAAATCTTTAGAAGAAATCTTGAAGAAAAGTCCTAAAGAGCAAGTCCGTCAAGCAGCTTACAATCAAAAGCAATTAGGATTTTCTCCCACAGATGATGTTGATCCAGACACTTTCTATCGTGATAGTACAATCTATCAAGGCACAGCCGAACATCGTATTGAAATGAAAGGTTTTGATAATATCCCACGAGAAAAAATGGATATGGGACTTTCATTGGATGATGAAGTAAGTATCATTAAACTTAAAGAATTTTTGAGTGAATATGACCTCAAAGCCACATTTTACGAAGAAGATGGGGCAACCAAAATGGCATTATGGCTCAAAAAAGATGACTTAGAACAACAAAAGGTTTCTATCAAGGAAGCTTTTTTTGCACTCGGAAAAAATCCTGACCGGGTCAAACAAAATGTTCCACTTTTGAAAGAGCGATTTGAAAAAGCCAAAACTCAACATCAAAATATGGCCAAAGAAAAGGCAGTAGAAAAATCTAAAAATAAAGGTAAGGAAGTTGGTAAAGAAATCAGCAAAGGTATTAAGCGTTGAAAAAAATAAGAAAATATTTGCCTATTACTATAATTTCTTTGGCTATTGGTTACTTTATAAATCGGTCGGTAGATATTTTTATTAAGACACCAGGTCGATTGTATATAGATAAAGTTCCTAACTTTAGAAGCACGCTTATCCCTAGCCTTAAAGAACACCCTTATGCTTTAAGTTTTGACGCCGCTCCTTTAATTGCTACGGCAATATTTTTTGGATTTATCCTACTAATAATCTCATCAAGAGATTATCGGAAGTATAGGAGAGGAGAAGAATTTGGTTCTTCAAAAGAAGGAACACTAGAAGATATTAAGCCGTTTGCGGACAAGAAGTTCAATAACAATATTATCTTAGGACAGGATGCTTTACTTAGCATTTATAACAACTATAAAGATGTAGAGCTTCAGAGGAATAAAAATGTATTTCTAGTAGGTGGTCCAGGTTCTTGGAAATCATCAAGTTACAATATCCCTAATATTGCTCAAATGAATGCTTCATACATTATCACAGACCCTAAAGGAGAGCTGAGAAATACAACAGCTAAGATGCTTGAGGATAATGGTTATGATGTAAAAGTGCTAGATCTAAAAACACTGCAAAACACTGACCAATTCAATCCATTTGCGTATATTCATACGGAAGAGATGTTGGAAGATGTCATTGAAGTAATCATTAATGCATCAAATGGAGAGCTAGAAAAACAAGGAGAACCATTCTGGGATAATTCAGAGAAGCTTCTCCTGTCCGCTTTGTTCTCTTACTTGTATTACTGTTACAAAGGCTACAATGGGAAACCAGGTTCAGGAGAAATGCCTTGTTTAGCGGATATTGCAGAGCTAGTACGTTACCTTGACACAGAAGATGAAGATGTAAAAAGTCCGGTAGAAATTATGTTTGATGATTTCGAAGAATATTATGGTTCGGATAACCCTGCTGTATTGACTTTCCAACTCTTTAAAAACTATAAAGGTGACACTCGTGCTTCTGTAATTTCTATGCCTTCCGCACGCTTTAGGATGTTTAACTTGAAGAGTGTAAAAAGTCTTACAAGTAGAGATACGATGGAGTTGGATAAAGTGGGATTAAAAAAGACAGCTATATTTATTGTCCTTTCTGATTTGAATGGCACATATAATTTCTTAGCGAGTCTTTTCTTTATGCTTTCTTTCCAAATTTTAGAAGATGTCGCTGATTATGAACACGGAGGACGACTACCACTTCCAGTTCGGATGATAATGGAAGAATTTCCAAGTATTGGAAAAATACCTAATATCTTAAAAGCTATTGCAATCTTCCGTGGCCGTGGAGTAGGCTTTGAATTTACAGCTCAGAATTTCGACCAACTGAAGAGGATTTACAAAGATACCTGGGAAGAGATTCTAGGGGCTTGTGAGACTCTTATTTACCTCAGTGGATCTACGACAGACCTGACGGTTACAACATTTAGTAATCGCTCAGGAGATGAAACAATAGGCAAGACAAGTGAAGGACGTTCATTTGGTGGAAACCAAAGTGGTTCAAAAAATACAGATGGAACAGGTCGAAAAGTATTTATGAAGGATGAGGTTGAGCAATTAAGGAGACTTAATGCTCTAGTAAAAATATCTGGTATGCCTGTTATTAAAGTTAAAAAATATAATGCACGTAATCATCCACATGCTAAAGAATGGGGTAAGAAACCAGGAACAGAAAACTGGTATGAATATCATAGATATTCGACAGAACTCGAGGAGATTGAAGCAAGTGTTGCTCAAAATCCAGAAAATGAAATGTTAGTAGTCACTGAACTCAGTGCTTAAAAGAAAAAAATGGAGACAGAAATCAAATGAATAAAAAACTAAAAAATGTAACTGCAAAATCAAGCTTCAGCCTTGCAACTATTGTTGGAACACTCGGATCTAAAGTAACAGGGTTTGCCGATGTGTCTGTAAGTAAGACGGTGTCATTGATGCAGAATAATGTTAGGTGGGGATTTAGTACGGCAGGGGTTATCGTTGCTTTACTCGGATTAGGTTGGTTGTTCCTTAACTGGGATGATGGACCTGCAGCCCGTCGTGCGCCTATTTTTACATTAGTAGGTGGGATTATTATTGTAGGTCTAGGTTTTGCAATTGCTGGTGCAATTACAGCCCCTCCAGGTGCGTAAAAGAAAATAGAGAAAGGAGGATAAGATGTTCTCTAGCTTTTCACAAAATTTACCTGACTATAACCCTGAAGCGTATAACTGGATACTCACTACTTCAACTAAAGTTATGCTTCCAATTGCTTTTTACATAGGGTTGTTCTTTTTTATGATGAATGTTATTAATACAGTTGTTCCTAAAGCACAGGCAGGGGAAACAATTGTACTAAAAGATGTTGCATTTAGTTTTGCTCGGTGGCTTATTTCAATGGCACTTGCTTCAATGGGAGTCATGATATTTGTCTTTATCTTACAGATTTCGACAGGTGGGGTAAATCTTTTCAATCAACATGGGGGGACAGTCAATGAAAGTATTATTAATAGTCTAATACCTAAGATTGATTTTCCAAAAGATCCTCTCTCTTTCTTAGGTGAAATATTTGGTATGCTTACCAATCCAGGAGCATTACTTTCTAAAGCCGTTACAGGTCTCATTATGTATGTGTTCTGTCTGGTCGCTCAATTAATTGCGGTAACTTCTGTTTATATTATCATCTATATTCGCTTTTTCCAACTCTATCTATTAGCGTTTCTCTCACCAATTCCAATGGCAAGTATCGCTTCCAAAGAGTATGAGAGCATAGGGATTACTTACATAAAAACTGGCTTTGCCTATGCCTTTCAAACGATTGTAATCTTAGCAGTGATGAGACTCTTTAGCTTCTTTGCTAAACCTACTTTTGATGTAAGTGATTCATTATCCTCTATTAGTGGTTTAAGTGGATGGGGGGATGCCTTAGGCAGTCTTGTGTATGCTATTGCTTATATTGTTGTAATTTGGCAAACATTGAGTATATCTAAAAAACTATTTGGAGTAGGAGTGTAGTATGGAAACAAGAATTTATAAAGATGGTTCAAAAACAGGAAAAACAACCAAGATTGTCGTTTCTCTTTTAGGGATTAGTGCAATCGTAGGTACTTCTGCTTATGGCTTATTAGAGTTGAATATTCCATTTTTACCCCTTCAAACTTTTACAATAGTTGCCGTATTTCTTGTTGGCTTTTTTACCTTTGGAGAAGTTAAAGGTATGCCATTGTGTCGCTTTTTTTACTTAGCTATGCGGTATTCAGTATCAGAAAATAAAAGAAAATTTGTGTTAGAAAGTGAGGAAGACGATGTCGTCCAAGTTCAAAAAGTCAAAACCAAAAAATTTAAAACAAAAAAAAATATTTCGTCGCGCAAATATTTGCGCGACGTTAGTATTCGTCGCGCAAAACTCTAAAAATGTGGGCGGGTACCAAAAATGGAACGCGGGAATTTTTTATTTTTTAAATTTTTTTGAGACTTTGCACGACCAATGTTTTTTGTCGCGCAAAACTTTGCGAGACGAATATTTTTCGTCGCGCAAACATTTGCGCGATAAATGTGTTTCTTCGCGCAAACCTTTGCGCGACCAATGTGTTTCGTCGCGCAAAGTTTTGCGGGACCAATATTTTTTCGTCGCGCAAAGTACTTTGCGCGACCAATATTTTTTCGTCGCGCAAAGTTACTTTGCGCGACCAATATTTTTTCGTCGCGCAAAGTCACTTTGCGCGACCAATGAAAAAACTTGGTCGCGCAAAGTCTTTCTTCACGATCTTTGCGCGACGGATTCTGCGCGACGAAGTTTTTGTCGCGTTAAAATTTGTGCGACTACAATGTATTTTGCGCGACGAAATTCTCTTCGTCGCGCAAAGTGTAAAATGTAGTAGTGATAGTAGACTGCATGTTCCTTTCCTTCCTTGTTATCTTGAACCAACAGACTCCCTATGGAAACTTCTGATGCAGAAACATAGAGTTTGAGTGGTCTTCCTCTCTTTGGTGGGGACAGAACTGGTGGATTTGAGAGGTAATGCTTGATTTCCTCAAAAGCTTGTTGGTGCTGTTCTTCCCACTTGAACATCTGTTCCTGTTTCAATCTTAACAAGGAGGAAAAAGGTTGAATCTTTCCTGCAGAATTGGATATGAATCTCCTTAGAA
>SKET01002190.1_pt1 | contig 12134 bp, 20 predicted proteins | sample 4841461 | NCBI WGS metagenome assembly SKET01 (sample SAMN11008802, study PRJNA524170) | human gut metagenome | biome: Human fecal sample; material: Feces; isolation source: fecal sample from pouch patient p5 | host: Homo sapiens | place: Israel: Tel-Aviv | collected 2014-02-13
TCATCAATATGTTCAGTCTTAACATTAAATAAATAATCACAAGCCCATTCAGCTATTTCATCATCAATATCATAATTGATAATGTCTTCAATCACTCGTTCTGCATCAACTTCTGAAGTGTAATAATTAGGATGTCCTACTCTCACAACTCGTTCATATTCATCTGTGAGCCATGTCTCTTTTAAATCAGGTTCACACTCCATAAGATCATCGATGGCCTCTTGTATTGTATCTTGTGGCTTGCCTGCATTTTCATCATCGACCCAGCACCATTTATTTTTATCTTCAATTAGCATAATATACTCCTCAATGCAGTCTCTACCAAATCGCATTCACTTTGACTTGTATAGTATTCCCTAATTTCCAAGGCTTTATTACTATCGAGCTTATCTTCCACCTAAAGCAATATGCGATCAAATTCATCTGTTATCATTAATGAATATGAGATTTTATCTCTATCTACGATAATTGTTAGATTATCAACGCCCAACATATACGGATAGGTATTTCTGGTTTCAATAAACTTAGCTAATTTGCCAATTTCTTCGCTTGTTAACATTTAATCACTCCTCTTCTTCTTGCTTTTCCCATCCGGCAACAATATTTATTCCAAATCCATCATACAAATTATCAACGTAGTCAATCTCATAAAATGTTTCGTTTGCACCGATATAACATTCTTGATCTTGGTCACATTTTTCTAAATACTCAATTAATTCACGTACTGTCATTTTCAACGCCCTTTCCTGATGTAATCTTTTATTGCAATAAAAACTTCATTCTGCATATAAAATTTTTAAAATTATAGCCATTCACGACTACAGGAATATTCCCATATTTTCCGTGATGTGTAAGATTACATAGTCTTCATCATCCTGAATAATCTCATCAGCCATAGTGCCGATGAACTTTCGATTGTCGTTTTCTAGCACACCAGCAGCTTGTAGCCCATCAAGAATAAACTTCTTAGCGAATGCCACATTATCAGGATCATGCCTAGTTGAAGAGTGCCATTCAAATAATAGGTCTATTTTCCCATTAACCGGTTGTATCTGTTGTAAGAGACATTGTTCTTTAACTTGCTCGGTACACTTCTTTTTCATCGCGGCTGCTGCTATAGTAGAACCGCGTTCACAATCAATGTACTCATTCAATGTTGGGAACCGGTCATGTGTTTTCTTTCTAAACCTGAACTGACATCTTAATAAAAGCTTCATCGGTGTGATTCTCCATTGAATATAGCCACCGCATATTCACCACGTAGGCGGTCATATATTCTTTGGCTATAATTCTCTTCAGTCCAGGTATCGCTATAATTTGTTGTAAGAATTATAGGTTTCATTCGGTTGTAGCGATCAATAATGATGCTTTCAACCTTAGATGATACCCAGTCAGACTTAGAGTACTCTGCACCAAAGTCATCGAGCAATAGTAATGGGATATTTCTAAGTTTTTGTTCATATCTTAGATAAGCTACATTATCGCCTTTAGACAACGCAAGCATATTATCCAATAGATTAGGCATTGAAATCATTAGGCACCCTTTACCTAATGCCATAGCCTGTTTTAATATACTCACCGCAATTGATGTCTTGCCGGTACCAGCGGGGCCCCTTAATATGAGGCCCTTTCCGGTATCAAGATTAGCTTTCAGATTATTAGAATATTCTTTGACCACAGCATAAGCTTCGGCGTTCTCTTTAGGAAAACTACCATGCTTGCGTAACCAGTCAAAATCCATATCATAATATCTCTTAGGAATTCCAACTGCAGCATAGGTGGAATTAATATTTGTTTGAATGACTACTGGTTTATCATAGATTGGATAAAAGAACTCATTTTTTACCGTGGACTCTTTCATACTCCGCTTGCCAGTCGACTTGCTCGTCCTTTCTCGAATTTTTTCGAGACACGCTTCTAGCATTACTGTTACATTTGCTTGCTCCAAAATCCTTTTGCACCTCCTGCTTTAGATTCCCTGCCGTGACAGTTTCAACATACTTGATACTATTGCCACCGTTATCCGCTGTGGTATTAATAGCAACAATGACTCGTTCTTTGCCATATGATTCAACTAGATCATCTAACCGCTCTTTAATAGTAGGTGATACAACTCCAATCGATTTCATATACAATTCGTAAATGGGTTTATTTTTTACTTCTTCATTTTCAAACATAGATAGAAGATTTTCATCTTCACGCGCGCGCGTATCTCTCTCTATATTATTTTCTTTTCTTTTCTTTTCTTTTATTAGTTGATTTTGTTGAACATGTGTTAAATTTTGTTGAACATGTGTTAAATTTTGTTTTTTTGCTTTACGAGACTCCGCACTTTTAAGGCCAGCCAACCTACGTTTTTCGCGGATAGTTTCCTCTTTCACCTTTTTAAATTCAAATCTTCGAATTAAGCTGGGTGACCAAAAATATTCGTCATCACAGTCCAATAATTCGTAGTCATGAATCAACAAATAAATTAACAAAAATGAACAAAATGAACACATTGAATTTTGTTCCAACACGTGTTGATTTTTGTTGAACACTTGTTGAACACTTGTTAAAATTTGTTCATCATTCATCTTTAATTCATTATCCAAAGCGACGAATGTATATTTTTTTAGTGGCAATTTATAGTCATCTGCTGCGGCTAATTTTTCAATCAATATCCACCACCAAGCATATGAAATCATTCCTAATTCTGAAATCATAGCAGCGATTTTAGGATCATTGCTTGCATTGATATCATGACTAAAGTAGTACGATTGATTTTTCGCCATTTCTATCACTCTTCATTGTCGTTAAATAAATTATCCTGGGCTCGACGTCCCATAATAAACCTTACGCATTCATCGATTAAATCTTGAACTGAGATAGCAAATGTTGAGTCTGTATATTCAACATCTAGCCATCCCGTTTTAAATTTAAATTCATTAGGAGTATTCATATCAGATACTACGCCTTCAACACAAACCTGATTAACAAGACCTTCGATTTCACCATACTTAAACTTAAAAGCACTTACAATAAATGGAATATTAAATTCATCAAAGAATTCAAAGTTCTTTTTTACAATCTGTTGTAGATGTCCAAATGCTTTTAATAATTCTGGGCGGGGATCATCTTTGGATTTAAGCGTAAAAATATCTGTAAGACCTGTAGCAGACGGTTTTTGATAGTCAATACTAATATTGTTGTCATTAATTTGGATTGATTTAATAATCATAAGGGGCTCCTTTCCTGTTCTACGATTACTAACTTGCCAGTAGCAGCTTGAACAGCTTGTTTAAATGTTTCTGAATCTGAGTTGCTATCAGATAAATGTAGTAGTCGTATATCTTGACACTTGGTTAGGTCCATAGATTTGAGAAATTTAATTACATTTTCTAGTGAAAAATGAGATTGGATTAACCGTTCCATTCGTTTTTCATCTAAATAACCAGCTTCTACTTGTTGATTTAGGATTTCGTAAGAATGGTTACATTCAACCATAATGTGGTTAACATCCTTAAAGGTGTACCTGCAGTAATAGGTATCCGTGATATAGAGTAGTTTTTCCTCTCCATCGGAAATTAAAAATCCAACATTAGGAACGTCATGTTCTAATTCAAAAGGCAAAATACTGAAATTACCTATTGTAAATTGAACCTTAGGCGTAATATAGATGACTTTGTGATGCCCCGTAACATATAAAGCATCTGCAGTGTCTTTTAACATGTACACCCGGTGACCTAGCTTTAACAGATCATTTACGGCCTTGCTATGGTCGCCGTGTTGATGTGTAAGCAACGTTCCGCATAGGTGTAGGAAATTAAAGCGACAATAACGTTGAATCTCTTTAAATGATAACCCTGCATCCAGCAGTAGCTCATCATCATTTGTTGAGGTTTTGATTCGGTAGCAGTTCCCTTTTGAGCTACTACCGAATGCTTGAATACTAATCACGATTAATCACCAAACATATTGACTACTTCGCCAGTTTCAGGATTAACAAATTCACTGGCAGGACCAGCGTCGATGTCAATGGCTTCAGAATTTGCATTATTAGCGATTGTTTCTGCCACATCTGATTGAACATCGATCGTTTCACCTTCGAAATCAGGGGTGAGTTCGCCATTATTATCACGAATGACGGCACCATCTACAGAAATTGCATTAGCCATGCTCTGCATTTCGACTGATAGAATGCCATATTTACTTAATAAACGTTTGAGCACTGTTTTGATGGCCATTGCGTCAAAGTCAGTTTTCCAAAGACCAAAACCCCTTTTGTATGTTTGGGAATACTTTATTGCGTGTGCTTCAGCATCTTCTTTAGACATATATAAATACTTTTCAAAGCCATTAATGAGTTTGAAATAAGCGATGTAGCCAACTACATTATCACCAGTTCGCTCGCCTAATTCGAATTCGCCTGTAAGCTTGTTATGGTGTTTAATTTCACCTTCGTAGATTTCACTAGCATTAATAGTCTTATATTGACCTGTGCGCATGGCCAACTGGATATACCCTTTGTACCCCATTTGAAATTGAGCTTCATTGATTTTCTTTTTACTGTTGTAGAAAGGGACAATATAGGCAAACCCCAAGTTTTGATTAATTGGAAGATCCAAAGTGGCTGCCATCACACCTGCAGTAATAACTGTAGTAGGGTCTGCTTTAGATAAAAGTTCATTATTATTAGATACAGAAATCAAGCTAGACACAAAGGCCGCTGATTTTTTACCCAAGATTTCATTAAAACGTTTCTTTACTGACTCACTAGACACCATAGTTTTAAGCGATGGTGTTTGAGTTTGTGCTTTTGTTACTTCACCCATTATGTACCTCCTATGCCACGTTCTCGCATACAGCGTGGATATCTAAGTTAGATAGAATATTGTGAATTTCTAAACGGCCCTTTTGAGTCCATTTAGTAGTGATTTTAGAGTCTAAGCGACCATCACTTCTACAGAATGTAAAAGTTTCGGATTTAGTGAAACCCTTCGACATATGTTGTTTGTAGAGAATCCATTGATCACCGACTTTACGTTGTAGACCAGCTTCGTGCAAAATCTTATTTAGCTCTTGAGCACTCATGCCGTAGTCAGCGGCAATTTGGGTGATGGTTAAGCAAGATTTACTTGAGAGGATTTTATCAACGTAATCCTTAACTGGTTTAAATTCAGCGATCTGTTGCTCTTGTTGAGCAACGATAGCCTTTGTTGCATTGTGCGATTCCACCTCATTGGCGTATGCTCTAAGAGCTTCAGGTAGTGACTTTGGAATTGATATAGAGTAGGACCCAGTTTTTCTAATAGCAGGAATCACATCATGTGTAATCCAACGTTTAAATTCTTTTGCTTCAGGTTTTCGACTTGAAAGCACGAGGTTATATAGCCCGTATTCGTTAATAGCAGCAATATCTTGTTTTCCTCCAGGGGTGTCCAGTTTAACCGACCCCCTTTCATCAGAATCTAGTCGGCTGATTGCATCTCGGTACTTTGTGATTTCTAAACAATCACATACATCTTTAGCGACAAACATTAATTCGCCATCTACCGGTACAATCCGAATTTGTCCAAATCTATCATTATTAAAAATTTGTAAGTCAGTCATACTTACCCCTCCTTAACCACTAATTGTGGTTCTGATTCATCAACGATCAATTTAATTGTTTGGCTATTAACAGGTATAAAGTCAGTAACAGCTTCCGCATTGTCTATGAACACCGGAGCATTAACTTTGAAGTAGCTAGTTAATGCATTGATAATGTCTAACCCTACATTAATGCGTGCTGCGTTGTTCATGCTGCGGTATGGTACCCCTTTATAGGTGGTTTCACAACATTCTTCAACATTGCCATTCAACATGACGTTGAACATTTTGAAACGAGCCAATTTAAACCTTGCATTAATACTTTCTTCGAGCATATTAACTTTGGCTTTTACGAACTCATCCATAAGATATGATGCTTCATCGAGTTTCATTTTTTCTTCGGATAATTCAGCCTGCTTTGCCTCGAGTTCTGACACACGGAGTTCAATGCGCTTAATTTCAGCAAACTTATTGAGCTCTTGTTCTAACTTCATACGTTCGGTTTTGTTGTCTGATATTTTAATCTCGAGTTCGGCAATTTCTTCCGAGTAATCAGAGTTATCGTCATCAATCGCCAGTTGTAACATGAGCTCCTCTGCTTTTAAATCAGCATATTCGGAGTCATCATTAAGCACTGGTGCAGTTAACATTCCAATCTCTTCGGCTATGGTTTCCTTTAAAAGCTCTTTTGCTTTAATAAGAGCCTCTATTGTTTCCACAGACTCTAAATTAGAATCTCGCTTTTTGATACCTTCAATATCTTGTTCCTTTAGGGCGATAGAGCGTTCAATCTCTTCTAATCGCTTAGACTTCTTGAGATTATAATTCGCTTCTGCTTTAGCATAAGCATCTTGAATTTGCTCTTCAGGAAGTTTTTGCCCACATGTTGGGCAATGATCATTAATATCTGCCACAAATGTTTCTGCATTAATCTGACTTCGTTGAATAGTTAATTCTCCAATTAGACCTTGAATAAGATTGATGGACGCTGCTGAGTCATCTATACGTCGTTTTGTATCCTCAAGTCTAGCTGTCAGACTATTGATTTCAGCTACAACAGCATCATATTCATTAGACTTCAGGGAATATTGTTTTTTATATTCCATCTGCAGTTCTGTTTCACGAGCCATAATCTTACGTTGTACATTTTTTAATTCAGCACGTTTATCAACGAGAGAGTGGCCATTCTGCAATAACGCCTTATCGTTTTCTAACTTTTCGATATCTGCATTTAAGGTATCGATGTTAAGTCGTAACACTTCCGGATTAGCAGTAACTTCAGGTTTCCCTCGTAAGGCCTCGTCTATACGAACTGGCAACATATCCAATTCTTTATTAATAGCTGCCTTTTTAGATGCGACCACTTTTCGATGATCGTCAACGCTATGACCAGATAAGATATCTGTTAAAGCTTTTAATTCATTATGGCTGGCGATAACATCTTCGTCTGAAATATCGCCACACATCTCAAGTAATAACTTACGGCGGTTTTGCCATGAATACGTCTCATTGAAGTACAACGGATTTGTAATCAATTTGAAGATATTTTCATCAACCAGAGAATTTACAATCTCTTTGTATTCTTTTTCTTTCTTAGGTACACCATCGACAAAATAGTCTGTCGTATGTCCGGTGAGAGTTACTTCACCACCACGAGGGGATGAATACTTTTCACGATATACTCGCTGTAATTCAATCGTCCCGCCGTCATCTAATGTAAAGGTCCCAGTTACTTCGTGATTGACTTTATGGATAGGTTCGCCACCATCCAATGTCTTAATTTCGAAGTCAGCTCTATCTAGGCTATCTTTCCCGAACAGCAACCAGCATACTGAGTCGAACACAGTAGTTTTCCCGGTGGCATTATCACCACGGATTACGACATCGCCATTAATATTCATGGCAAAGGACTTTAGCCCTTTAAAATTTAGTAATTCTAATTTTGTGAGTTTCATATCATTCTCCTATACAACAGTGGCATCCACATCGATGGTGTGCGGCTCAATCTGTAATTTATTGGCCCATTGCATAACTGTCGAGTGAATTTTATTATTTTGTTTTAGCTGCGTATTCGCAAATAACTTCGCTTGCACTAAATGGTTGAATTTGGGTTGTCCTTTTCTTATCTTTTTCCCTGTGGCTAGTTCTAAGCAGGCCACAGGATTCATGTCATCATCAGTGACAACTACAATCGCCGTCTGTCCTTGCATGACACGACCACGATAAGAGCCCACACAATTTTTTAATTGTTTTCCAACCGTCATCAAATCAGCTGCAGTCTTAGGAACCATGAAGTGCATTCCGTTTACATCAGCCTGTAATTGAGGTTGAGCAGGCAATATTACATCTCCGTACTCTTGCTTGTTAAACAAATTGATAAGTTCATCGTGGAACTGTTTTAGCTTGAATCGCTTTTCCCATAAAACATCCTGGTATTTTGGTCCTAGTTTTACGTACATATCAACGCAATCTGCTATATCACGGATATCCTCACCAAGTAACCACCGCAATATAGCAGGTTCATCGAAGCGTTCGATTAGTTTTTGCCACATATCCCTAGAATGAGGTGTATTTAGCTTCATAGCCTTACGAAAATCGTTAGCGTTATGAAGCTTACCAGTATATGGGCAAGCACTTTCATAGCTGCGTTGTAGTGTAAGAATAGTACGTCTGCAGTTTTCGTCGCTGAAAAGATTGAGGATATCAGACATATATACGCTTAACGGATCATCAACCATACATTTTCGTAATGCCCTGCTATTAGGTGATTTATACGACTGTCTAAGCGCCGCTTGAAAGTTCATCCCCTTTCTTGTAGCTGTTAACACATCCTCTTCGAAGGGGATGTGTGTGTATCGATATAAGCTATAAGCATTGGTCCAATATACATACTGTCTCATTAGACTCACAATGCCAGGCATATCTGGCGCCGATAATTTCAAAATCATGTTAAGTAACATTGTGAAATGATAGCCGTTTTCTTCAGTGGCGCTAGGTGACACATATATATCCTTAGCCCCATAGCCATATGTTTCTTTCAATCGTTTTTCAAACATAACTCTTAAAGCTTTAAATGTTTTATTTAAAAACTTTCGATTAAAGTCTGTCATGGCATATGAATCACCAAAGAATTTAAGCACAGGCATAATCTCGTTCTCACGAATATAATCAACAGTGAGTTCGTGGCGAACTCTAAATCTATCAATGTATGTAGCTTTACGTTTTTTAAAGTCGAATCGCAATGTTTCCGTGCACATTCCGTGGTCATTTTTTCTACCATCAAAGAAAAGCTGTATACCTTGGTATCTAATCTTTAAATCTAAAAAATATTTATAGTTGATAACTTCTACATAGGCTGTCACAGGATATACTTTCTCATCATTAATGGAATAGCAAATCTTATGATCGTAGGGATTGGATGATAGATGGCAGTTTGGACAAGTATAATATTTAGCACCAGTTACATATCCATTGTGATAGGAATACTTACGCTGCCAGCTACCGCCAAATGTAAATCCACAATCGAGATGGCAAATAGTTGTATACTCCGCACCGTAAGGAGCCTCTAGGATTACGCTATCGAACATTTTGTGAATATAGGTGCTGGATACAATCTCCACAGTGAATTCCCCCTTTAATCACCAAACATAGCAAAGAGGTCAGCGTTTTCTTCTGCACTAGTCTCAACCATTGGCGGTGTTTCATCTGTAGCTGGCTCATTAACTGGTGCAGAATCTTTACTTGTTTTGGTTTTACGAGTGCGCTTTGGCTTTTCTTCCTTTGCAGCATCTTCTGTTTTATCCTTAGGAGTAGCTGACTTAGGAGGCTCGACCACATCAAAGGCCTTTACAATAGCATTGGACGCTTTCATGACGCCTTCTGTGTATGCAATACCAAGTTGGTATTCCTCAGCGTTACCAGGGTCCATTTCAACGGCCTTATGTAATATGTCTAGCGACTTCTTGCATATATCTGCTTGACTTTTAAATTGTTGTTTAGACATATTTAAGCCTCCTTCTCTGCCATGATGGATTTTATATCGGTGATAAGGTCATCCGTTAAAGCGCCGCTAGACGGACGAGTAACACCATGCTTGCTAAAAATTGCAAGTGCTTTTTTTGCTTTTACCCCATCTTCGCCCATCCATTCACGGAATTCTTTATAAAAGGCTTTTTTATCTACAGGTTCGTCACTTACATCCAATGCAGGTTCAGGTTCTGGTTCAGATTTAACCTTTTCTTGAACGACTGGCTGAGGTTGTGATTCTGCTTTAGGCGACGGATCAGCGTCAAGAGGAAGTACTGGAAGGTCGTCATCCGTAATTTCTGGAGTTTTCTGTTTTTCCTGCTTTGTAGCAGGCTCTGCTTTAGGTGCAGTTTCACACATTGCTTTTGTTACTTGTTCAGCAGATGGCTTTTCATCATGGCAATTGCCGCAGCATTCATGATTCAAAATATAATTCCATTCTGCAATCTGAAGCGCCAAATCTTCAGTATTATCAAAGTTAATAGTTAAAACATTTTTATTTTCCATGATTATTTCTCCTTAAAATTTAAACAGTAATTCATAGTCAACTAATTTGCCTTCCACGATTTTGGGGATCCCAATTTCTTGGAGTTTACGAATTACGCTACGACTTTTTGATATATAAATAGTATTTCTTTCAATTTGTACTGCTGTTGGTTTAATTACATATGGCTCTATTGCAAGCGCAGGCGCCACACAAATGACTTTGTTGTTAATATCTATACCCACCTTGAAATACTCAGGGCCTTTTAACTTTCTGTAAGCCGGCATTGAAAGCTTGATATAGCTATTTGTAGTAACTATAGCTACCTTTTGTAATGATTCATGCTTGCCTTTGTTATCTGCAAAGAAATTAAAGTCAAATGCATTTACAGTGGCTTTATGTTTTATTGCTTTTATTTCAGGCATTTTATCTCCTTTCAAAATTTAAAGAGTAATTGAACGGATCCGTTCTGATCATTAACGGTACCTTCGAGATTGTTTGTAATGCCTAACTCTTTGAGTCCGGCTAAAACAATACGAGCTCTTGAAATAACTACCTTTGACCGTTTAAGTTCGTGTGATTTTGGATAAATAGCACCTTTGATATTTTCTTTATCAATAGGTAGCACATGAATTACATGGTTTACTTTATCAATGCCCACCTTAAGGCCAATAGGTTTTCCCATTGCTTTATAAGCATCCATGCTTAATCCACACGCGGATCCCCACACATTAAATCGTATCTTCGGAGGATACCGGCCAGTTCTATTAAAGAAATCAAAATCTATATTTTTATTAACAGTTGGCATAGTAGCCTCCTTATGTGTTACAATTTAACTAGGTTAATTTAATTTGTGCTCGTATCTCATTGCCGTGAGTGCGAGCATTTTTACTTTTACGGCGAACATGTTCATCGTGGCAATGTTTGCATACTCTAATTGCCTTACGATTAGTCTCGTCATAAATGTAGTTATGAGTGTGTGGAATTAACCTAACTCCACATTTCGTACATGTTCGAACCGGACGTCTCATCGTATTAGTACCCAAACCAGACCGCCATAAAACATAATGCAAACGGCCATCACAACAAGAATAAATAACACACCAATCACATCAATATCGTCCATAATGCTCATCCTCCTTAAATGATTTATAAAGAATAGCTACTGCTGATACAACGCATAAAAGCAACAGTAGCATAGTCGATGAGTGCAACTCGTACCCTTGCACATCTGAGCCTTCTAAAATTCCAAAACATGTGGCCAACATGATGCCTGCTAATTTTTTCATTTTTTCACTCTCCTATTCTTGCTTGGCATCGTTTCCCTAGCCATGCATTAAACGAATCTAAATGAATCAATCGTTTTCCGCCTCGGGCCCCTATCTTCATCGACGGAAAATCAAAGTCAGCCGCCCATTGACGAATCACGTCTTGAGGAACGCTTGCTAATTCAGCAGCCTCAGCGACTGTTATGCATAATTTATTCCTGTCCACAATAATCCTCCTTTATATCTTCTTTATAGATGTTCATAAAATTTTCATGAATATTTTGTGTATTCTTAAATAATTGTTTGTATAATCACCTTGAAAGGAGGTGATTATTGTGGAAATGATAACTGTATCATCTTCAAATGTTTCCGCTATTGGGTATGAAGATGGCATCATTCAAGTGCGGTTCAAAAATGGTTCCGTATACCAATACTTCGGCTGTAGTGAAAGTTTATTTCAATCTTTTTTAAATGCATCTTCAAAAGGGAGATTTGTGCATCAGTATTTAGTCCATAAACCACAACGTAAAATTAGATAACTAATCATCTATCGGCACACCAATTTCGGTATTACAAACATTTACAAATGTATCTGTTACCAATATCGTCGTATGCGGTGTGCTGTTTTTTCTTATCCAATCCACTAATGGTCTAGCTGCTAATGTTAGTTCTTTGTGTTCTTTTGGGATACACTCTTTCTCTATATTCATGGATTCTCCTTTTTCGCTTAAAGTTGTTAAAACTATTGCTTCAAAGCTTGCATTGACTTTTCTTGGACTTTAAGT
>SKET01002193.1_pt1 | contig 12126 bp, 13 predicted proteins | sample 4841461 | NCBI WGS metagenome assembly SKET01 (sample SAMN11008802, study PRJNA524170) | human gut metagenome | biome: Human fecal sample; material: Feces; isolation source: fecal sample from pouch patient p5 | host: Homo sapiens | place: Israel: Tel-Aviv | collected 2014-02-13
TGGCGTCAAGATGAGAAGAAAAGCGCGTCGCTGCATCGGCCTGTGCTTCGGTTCTGGCCTGTTGCAGCAGTAATGCGTATTTACCGCACTGATTTTCAGAAACTATATGCATGACTTTCTCCAGGCAAAAAGAAGCCCCGCACAATTAAGTGCGTTAAAAACTCTGGTTAATTACTTAATGCAGATATTGCTCTGGTTTTACCGATGTCAGAATTGTCGGTGCATACTCAAACAGGCTGAATAATTCACGTAATGCACGGAATAAAGCATCACGCCAGTAACATGACTCTTCATTAATTCGCCAGTATGGCTGGTTAAATTCTTTTTCAGTCAATCCGGCATGCATAAATAAAGTACGACGCTGACTGACTGTTAAAAAACTAATATATGCATACTCACTTGCACCGACCTGACGACGTTTTGAGAATGCCCCACGCAATTCATCAATTGCACATACCAGTCGTTCACGTTCGACGTCGTTCATTTCTTCAAAACGCATCGTTGCGTGACGCTGTTTTAACTGCGCATGAAAGCAAACTGTTAGCCGTTCGCGCTCCATCATCTGATTATAATAATCACATGTATCCTGCCAGCGAGGAACGGCAAGATGCTTACCAATTATCCGGCGCATAGCTGCTGGCTGTTTTTCAACGAGATTGAGCGTCATCACTGTCATTTCCATACCCTCCGGCTTTTCAGAAAGGTCAGAGCCTTTTTTAACGGACTCTGTTTTTTGGTGCGGATAATGATTCCCTTACGCCCCTTACCGTGGGTGATGGTGAAGTCAATCGCCCTGGGGCTTTCGTTACGCAGTAACTGAGCAATACAACGAGGCTCATTCATACGGTTCTCCTTAACGTGGTTCACCGAGACCTAACCACATCAACCAGCCGTCACGAATCTCTTTAGGGCGGCTTTCATAAGCCAGTTTTAGTCCGTTATTCCATGCCGGAAGGTATACCCAATATTCACCTGCACGACCTGAAGCTGATTGTGGATCGGTCATATCAATTACAGGCAGCTTTCCTTTATCGATCATCCGACGAACCGCTCCTGTCGATTTTCCTATTAGTTTTGCGAACTCCTGATAAGGAATCGCATCAGTCATGAGTGTTACTTGCTTGCTCATGTCGTCCTCTAGCCCTCATGAATTGCGTTTAATGTCTTATAATGCCTTTTAGTGCCCACATCCAAGCACTAAACAATCTACATCTAAACTAAATACTATTGAGATCTAAACACCATGTCAAACACGATAAGCGAGAAGATAGTCTTAATGCGAAAATCAGAGTATTTGAGCAGACAACAACTTGCTGATTTAACAGGGGTTCCGTATGGCACGCTGAGTTACTATGAAAGTGGTCGTTCAACACCTCCAACAGATGTCATGATGAACATCCTGCAGACCCCACAATTCACCAAATACACTTTATGGTTCATGACCAATCAGATCGCTCCTGAGTCCGGGCAAATTGCGCCCGCTCTCGCACACTTTGGGCAAAACGAAACAACGTCGCCCCACTCCGGTCAAAAGACTGGTTAACAATTCATCGTGAATATATTCATCACAAGTGCCTACTATTGGTGGCTAAATTTCAGCCACCACGAAAAAAGCGATTAGTAGTCGCAAAAAAACACACCACTCGGAGGGTTTTCTGATGGCAATCAAAAAACTCGATGATGGTCGATATGAAGTGGACATCCGCCCTACTGGACGTAATGGAAAACGCATCCGTAGGAAGTTTGATAAGAAAAGCGAAGCTGTCGCTTTCGAGAAATACACGTTGTACAACCACCACAATAAAGAATGGCTATCAAAACCAACAGACAAGCGACGTCTGTCGGAGCTGACACAGATCTGGTGGGATTTAAAGGGTAAACACGAAGAGCATGGGAAATCTAATCTTGGAAAAATTGAAATCTTCACAAAAATAACGAATGACCCATGCGCATTTCAAATTACGAAATCGCTTATCAGCCAGTACTGCGCCACCCGAAGAAGTCAGGGTATTAAACCTTCGAGTATCAATCGTGATTTAACATGTATTAGCGGCATGTTTACAGCCCTGATTGAAGCGGAGTTATTCTTTGGTGAGCACCCTATCAGAGGGACAAAAAGGCTTAAGGAGGAAAAACCAGACACAGGCTATCTCACGCAGGAAGAAATTGCCTTACTGCTTGCTGCTCTTGACGGCGACAACAAAAAGATTGCGATTCTTTGCCTGAGTACTGGAGCACGTTGGGGAGAAGCAGCTCGTTTGAAAGCAGAAAATATCATCCATAACCGCGTCACGTTTGTTAAAACGAAAACAAACAAACCACGCACCGTCCCGATCTCAGAGGCTGTTGCCAAAATGATCGCGGATAACAAACGAGGTTTTTTATTCCCTGATGCTGATTACCCTCGCTTCAGACGAACAATGAAAGCAATAAAACCGGATTTGCCAATGGGGCAAGCCACACATGCACTAAGGCACAGCTTTGCCACTCATTTCATGATTAATGGAGGAAGTATTATCACGCTACAACGGATACTAGGTCACACGCGGATTGAGCAAACTATGGTTTACGCTCATTTTGCGCCAGAGTACCTTCAGGACGCCATTTCTCTTAATCCGCTAAGAGGTGGTACTGAGGCCGAGAGTGTCCACACAGTGTCCACAGTAGAGTAACGTTTAAGGGCTTTCAGTGGTAATTTATGCCGCTCAAACCCGCATTGTACCGTTGAAAGCCCCTACTGGTGACACCCTAAATCTCCCTTACACGGGCTTATTTTTTATGCATAAGCCCTATCCTGGTCACCGTCTTCCATTGACCACATCGATAGAATCTCCCTTCATAGCACGATGCCTTTCACGTAACGGCATCGTGCTCGCACAGGTTCCGGCTAAGCACAACCAGAACGCGCATGTTTGACGCTTACCAAAAAATATTCTCACTCTCCACATTTGAATGTCAGACGAGCGACGCCATGTAATCCTGCACCTTCTGTCTTCAGGTCAACTATCTGCATTTTTTTGCCCTGAGTAACACAGAAATGGGCTGCATCATTTTTTACTATATTTTCTGCACCAGATATTCTGCCCCTGGCTAAAGAAGCTTCGGCTTCGGTGTAGTATTGGTTATCGAGTTTACGCTGAATATTACTTTTATATGCAAGACCAAATTTACCGATACTTGTCTCATCATTATGCACAGCACAACCAGACATAAGAAAAATACTAATTAATGATATAGCAGCTATCTTTTTCATCTCACCTTCCCCCATTAAATACCAACGACACTCTCTAGTGTTTAAATATAATAATGGCATGATTATTATAATTGAATAGGATTATAATAAATGTTCTGTACAACATTTCCTACATAAGTAGGAATTACGGACATTGAGGCCCTTCAGGGTAACTCCATGGGGGCTTTAATATATTTGGAATAGTATATTGAAGATGCCACTGTTTAGTTGAATATTAGGTATATGCTCTTTTTTGAAATTTATCGGTGGCAGCCGTTAGTATTCGCTGTCCCCATTGCAAGCTCCTGGTGGTAACCACTGAATCCTCCATACTTGAACTGACTTTTTATCCTCCGACTTTCATCCTGTTCTGACTCCACCTTTTGTTTTCTGCTCTACACTATCTACAGACCAATCATAAAGGCACATACGATCATGGCAGAATTTCCCGCCAGCTTACTGATTCTTAATGGCAAAAGTACTGACAATTTACCATTGCGCGAAGCAATTATGCTGTTGCGTGAGGAAGGAATGACGATCCATGTGCGGGTCACCTGGGAGAAAGGCGATGCCGCACGATATGTAGAGGAGGCCCGGAAGTTGGGCGTCGCAACGGTGATTGCCGGTGGTGGCGATGGCACCATTAATGAAGTTTCTACGGCGTTGATTCAGTGTGAGGGGGATGACATACCCGCGCTAGGAATTTTGCCATTAGGAACCGCCAATGATTTTGCCACCAGTGTAAGGATTCCTGAGGCACTGGATAAGGCGCTGAAACAAGCAATTGCTGGTGACGCTATTGCGATTGATATGGCGCAGGTCAACAAACAAACCTGTTTTATTAATATGGCAACGGGTGGGTTTGGGACACGTATTACCACAGAAACGCCGGAAAAATTAAAAGCAGCGCTGGGTGGCGTCTCTTACATCATTCACGGCTTAATGCGCATGGATACACTGCAACCGGACCGTTGTGAGATCCGCGGTGAAAACTTTCACTGGCAAGGTGACGCACTAGTCATTGGTATTGGTAACGGCCGTCAGGCAGGTGGCGGTCAGCAATTGTGCCCGAACGCATTAATTAACGACGGCTTACTGCAACTGCGCATTTTCACCGGCGATGAAATTCTTCCGGCTCTCGTATCAACATTAAAATCTGACGAAGATAACCCGAATATTATCGAAGGTGCTTCGGCGTGGTTCGATATACAAGCGCCACACGAAATTACCTTTAATCTTGATGGCGAACCGTTGAGTGGACAAAACTTTCATATTGAAATACTTCCGGCAGCATTGCGCTGTCGATTACCACCGGATTGCCCATTGTTGCGTTAATCACATTTCTCTTTCTTAATTCAGGGAGTATCAGTGATGCCGGATTCGGTATACACACCTTATCCGGCATAAAGAACAATGCTACACCGTAATTAATTTTACCCGTGTCTTCTGCAATGCCAGTTTATCCACCTCTGACACGGCATCATCGGTAATAATAATGTCAATTTTTTCGATTGGTAGTACCTGATTAAAACCGCGACGGTTAAATTTCGATGAATCGAGAACGGCAATCACTTTATTAGCGGCTGTGACCATCGCCCCGCTAATCGAATAACCTTCATTAAAGGTCGTAATACCATTAACCGCATCAATACCATCAGCACCGACAAACATTAAATCGGCATTAATATCCTGCAATGAACGCTCGGCAATGGAGCCATGCATCGAGCGCGTTTTATGGCGGACCGTGCCACCACAGACAACCAGAGTAATGTCTTTATTTTCGGAAAGGGCAAACGCCGCCGGGAGACTGTTGGTAATCACCGTGATATTTTTGGCGGTCATTAAACCTTCGGCGATAAGCATTGTCGTACTTCCGCTGTCGAGAATAACGGTCATCCCTTCGTGGATCATTTTGACTGCCGCCTGCGCTATTCTGTTTTTCGGTGCGCTGGCGAGCTGAAATCGCTCTTTAAACCCGACTTCCTGGGTCTCGGTTTCACTATTACCGGACATTATTTTCGCCGCACCGCCATGAAAGCGCGTAACCACGCCTTTTTGTTCGAGAAAGCGCAAATCGGCACGGATTGTCGCTTCCGAGGCAGCAAATACTCCCGCCAGATCCTGAACAAGCACGGTTCCCTGTTCATTCACTAATTGGATGATCTTATTCCTTCGCTCGAATGAATTCATCGTCATTTACCCATATTCAATTGTGGCTAGTGTAAACGAAGGGGGACCATTGGTGAATGATCTGTTTTGCACAATACCGGGCCAGCATCACGCTGGCCCGCGGTTTCATGGAATGAGCAACACTTTGCCCGGCATGGCATTACGAGCGATGTCACGCACCGCCTGGGTGAAGCTTTCAAAGCTTCCACGGTGAGCGATTAATGGCTCCAGGCTTAACTTACGTTCTGTCAGCAACCGGCTCGCCGTTTCCCACTCCTGCCCCGGCCAAGGGCTGGAATAGTTCATCCAACTGCCGATAACCGTCAGCTCTTTACGTAATATTTTGCCAAACGTTGTCGATGTTAAATGCAGATCCTGATGCAACGTGCCCACCAGCGCCAGCTGGGCATGAGGCCCGGCAATCTCTACCGCCAGTTCGACGGTTTGCGGGACGCCAGCCGTCTCGAGGATAAGCTGATTAAAACGCAGTTCGCGTAAAACGGTCTGCATTTGCGGCGCGCTCATTTCGCTACTGTTAAATGTTTGCATCGCACCGAAAGATTTTGCCAGTGCCAGTTTTTCTGAGCTAATGTCGATAGCCGTCACACTCTTTGCTCCCAGCGCGACAGCGCACTGAATGGCCAGCAGGCCAATGGTTCCGGCACCAATAATAATAACGTTTTTATTCTCACAACCTTGCGCTAAATGGAAAGCATGCAGACCAACGGTAATCGGCTCAATAAAAGCCCCATCCTCAATAGGCATATGCGCAGGTAGAGCAAAGACATTTTTCCGGTTAACGACAATATATTCGGCAAACCCACCATCACGCCGCGAGCCAATAAAATCATATTTTGCGCACTGGGAATAAAACCCTTTCAGACACTCTGGACAAGTAAAACAGGGTAATAACGGCACACAGGCAACCGCATCGCCAGGATGTAAATCATCAACACCGGATCCTACAGCATCAATATAGCCGCTAAATTCATGGCCTAACGTTATTGGATAATAATGTGCACCATTTTTAAAAATTCTGGGTAAATCGGAACCACATAATCCCGAGCTGGCAATTTTTACCCGCACCTCATCCTGATGTTTAATTTCAGGAATGACTCGTTTGGCAACGCGTACGACACCATCAGTATCATTCACTACTGATTTCATAAAAACTCCTGATTATTAAGGGGGATAACCTCCCCCTCAGGTAAAAATTATTCTGCGAGAACGGCTTTCTCTTGTTTAGTAAAGCCGCGCGCTCTACGCCAGGTCATGAAAATACCGGTCAGATAAATTGCGCCGATAATAATGAAACCGGGAATATTTTGCGGGGAGAAAACCTGAATCAGTAACCAGGTAATGGGAGAACCGCCCTGATCCATTGAAGCCACCATGCCCCCGGCTTTTAACGCCCCAGCATTAGCCGCCAGTTGGGTGTGCAAACCAATAGTTTGCGTCGCGATCCACAGGGTGATACTCATAATGATGACACCCGAGATTAAGGTGCGGAACAGATTTCCACGATGCACGGCAACTGCCATCGCAACAAAGAAGCCGATAGTGGCAAGGTCGCCAAACGGCAGTACCTGATTACCCGGAACACAAACAGCAATTAAAATGGTGAGCGGGATAAAAATCAGGCTTGCCGATACCACCGCCGTATGCCCCAGCAGTAATGCGGGATCCAGGCCAATCAGGAACTCCTGACCGCCGAACTTCGCCTGTAAACGACTACGGGCCTGCTTAGCGATGGGCGTTAAACCATCCATGATGGGTTTAATCACCCGTGGCATCAGCAGCATCACCGCCGCCGTTTTTACCGCCAGCTGCAATACACCTTTGACATCGTAACCCGCGAGGATGCCGATAATCAGCCCCATAACAAAGCCCACAGTGACAGGTTCGCCAAATGGGCCAAATTTACGCTGAATATCGTCGGCGCTAAATTTAATTCGGTTAACGCCTGGGATTTTCTCGATGATAGTATCGACCAGCACCGCAATCGGCCCCATATACGCCGACGTACCGTGCGGAATAGCAATGCCTTCCAGCTCAAAGAAATTTCGGGTATCGCGGGCAAACCAGTCGCCGAGCTTATAAACAAACGCCGCGTGAATTACCACACCCGCCATCCCTATCATCCATGAACCGGTTGCCAGATGCAGCAATGCGCCGGTGAAGGTCATATGCCAGATATTCCATATATCAACATTTACCACCCGCGTCATACGGGTCAGTAGCATCGCCACGTTAACCAGAATCGCAATCGGAATCGCCACCAGCGCAATTTGCGACGCCCAGGTCATTGGTGAAGAGCCCGGCCAGCCGACATCGACCACATGCAGATTCAGGTCGAAATTTTCCGCCATCGCTTTCGCCGCCGGGCCAATGGAATCCAGCATTAAGCCAATCACCAGGCCGATGCCAACAAAGCCAATCCCGATATGCAGACCCGCTTTAAAGCAATCGCCTGCCTTCATGCCTAATATCTTAGAAAAAATAATGATGACAATCGGAAACATGACCGTAGGGCCGAGGTCGAGAATATAACGCATGACTTCTGAAAACATAGGTCACCCCTGTAAGATAGTCAGAATTTTATTTTGTAATGCTTCGATACCGACACCAGAAATAAAAGGCATGCCGTGAACTAACGGAATATCGCCAAAACTGCGATCCACCCTGGCAGTGGTACATATCAAATGCACACCATCCATATAGGTTTCTATTTCATTAACCCGACACTGGATTAATTCAACAGGAATATTATGACTCTGACACAACTCTTTAATTTCTTCCGCCGCCATCGTAGAGGTCGCAACCGCGCCTCCGCAAGCGACAATAATCTTGCGTTTCATAAATAGTCCTTTTTATTGTTACAGAGGGATTTATTCGTCTGAATCTAAAACATATTTTGTGAAGTATTCCTTTAACTTAGTTTCAGGAAGAGTGATTAGTGTCTCGACGATATCGGGCTGTTGTAACTTGCCAAATAAACAGCGTAAAAGTTTCAATTGCTGCTGCGGGTTTTCAACAATCAACGCAATAACCAACGATACCTCCACGTCATTATCATCATCCGCTTGCTGAAAATGAACTTTATTTGTTGGCCTTAACAGATAAATGGCTGACGACTTAGCATGAATCGCCTCACAATGCGGTATTGCAATGGCGTGCTGCTCAAGCATTATCCCGGTAGGGAATTCTGCTTCTCTGGCAATTAATGCCTGTGGCCAGGTATCATGAACCACACCTTTGGCGAGCATCTCATTACCGATATGGGTTAAAACTTCGCTACGATCGACAAAAGAAATTCCGCTACGAACAAACAGGTTAGTCATATACCGTCCTTATTCCGCACAGCCGTAGCGATAGGCGCGCAAAACATCATAAATTTTATCCATAATCAGCTGATGCGGTATTGCTGATAATTCCCCGGACTGAATGCGTTCAAATTGTTTGGGAAGATACTGACTAATCATGCCCAGTGGGATGTCCACGCCTTCAAGATTCACCATCATCGTTTCGACGCTATTTTTAATCCGACTATGCGGCCAGTAATAACGAATACGATCCGACAGGCTGTAACGAATATCCAGTAATGAATCGTTAAAACCCGGGCGATAATATTTCTTCCAGTACTGCGGTTCGTCGAGCATCACTTCTTCAATTACAGCCAGGCAACCGCTGCGATTTTCGGGGGCGATAAGTTCCTGCTCAATTTGCGCCAACGCAAATATCGCCTCACGTAAAGCAAAGGTTAATGCGGGACCGACTTTCAATATTGCAAAGTGATCGCGGACTAATTCCCAATAAGCCGTCCGGGTCTGGTAATCGGTAGAATGTGCTTCATAAACCATTCGGGTGCTTTCTATCCATTGCGCCAGCGGCTGCGCTTCCTGCGGCTGATAATGGATAATATTGCTGTGATCAAATTCCACGCCCGGCTGCACCACGATGGCAATCACGCGTGTTAACGCCTCTGTCAGCCCACGGGCAATAAAGGCCTTTTGATGCGTACGTAAAGTATTGGCGGCATCTTCAACATGGGTGATGTGTACTGACTGAATGGCGCTGGCCTCACCGCCCGGAACCGGCACTTCGGTGCCAATGACATAGCTCAGTTGCTCACGCTGGCAATCTGTCGCCACACTTTCCGCAGCAAAGCAAAGCACAGCAGCTCGTTCCGCAACCGTTTCTGGTGCTAACGGTATGGGATCCCCCGCGCAGGACATTGACGCATCAAGATGAATTTTACTGAAACCGGCACGAACATATTCCTTTACCAGCTCGACGGATTTTTCCATCGCCGCATCCGCATTTTCTTGCTGCCAGCAGTTTGGCCCCAGATGATCGCCGCCGAGAATAATGCGTTCGCGTGCAAACCCAACTTTATCGGCAATCGTAAAAACAAATTCGCGAAAGTCTGCCGGTGTCATTCCGGTATAACCGCCAAATTGATTGACCTGGTTTGACGTTGCTTCAATCAGCACTTTGCGCGTGCTGTTGCGATCAAATGCCAGCGCCGCTTCGATAACCAACGGATGGGCAGAACAGACTGAACATATGCCGATATGTTCACCAGCTTTATGCCGGGCAATTAACGTTTTCATGTTTTTTCCTTATTAAATGGCAGGTGCGTTATGCCCTGCCCTCGCAGCCACAATCGGCAATCACTTTGCTCACCACATCGCGCATTGCGGATTTAGCCGACTGCAAATAATCCCGGGGATCGGTCGCTTCGGGGTGCTCGGTCAGGTAATTTTTTAACGCCTGCGAGAAGGCATTTTTCAGCTCCGTTGCAACGTTGATTTTGCATATCCCCAGTTTGATGGTTTGCTGAATATCCTTAGTCGATAACCCTGACGCGCCATGCAGCACCAGCGGTAAGTTCACCCACTGGCGAATGTTCTCCAGTCGAGAAAAATCAAGCGCCGGTGCGCTGGCATACATACCATGAGCCGTGCCGATGGCTACCGCCAGGGAATCAATCCCGGTTGCCTCGGCAAATTCACGCGCCTGTGCGGGGTTGGTGTACAACGCATCGGCTTCATTGACTTGCACATCATCTTCCTGGCCGCCAAGTTGCCCCAGCTCCGCTTCGACGCTGACATCAAAGCGATGGCAAAAATCCACCACCTCTTTGACCCGTGAAATATTTTGCGCAAAAGGCAAATGCGAGGCGTCAATCATGACTGAGCGCACGCCAGAACGAACCTTCTGAGCGATATCGTCAAATTTCGTGTGATGGTCGAGATGAATTGCCAGTGGATGGTGATATTGCTTCGCCATCGCGCTGACCAGCGCCAACAGATTTTCTGTACCAGCATGAGTAAATGTGCCAGGCGTTCCGGCGATGATGACCGGTGCATGCAGGTTGGCAGCGGTTTCTACCACCACTTGCATCGTTTCGAGATTGTGAATATTGAATGCCGGAACCGCATAACCGCCGCGCTGTGCGTTGTTCAGCATCTGCTTTGTCGATACCACGTACATTTTCATATCCTGTCGTTTACTTTCGATTTCAAAACATAATGAAATGATTTGTTTTCAAATGTCGAGATAATGATCACAAAAACGACAATTCGAAAATTAATCGAGAATGACAGGCAAAAAAACGGCCTCCCGATAGGGAAGCCGTAGCAAAGTGCGCGTGTTTTTATGCCGGATGCGGTGTAAACATACGTGGCAGTGCTATGTAGGCATGATAAGACGCTTCCGCGTCGCATCAGGCATAGGTTGCCGGATGCAGTGTAAACGCCTTTTCCGTCATACGTGGTAGTGCTGTTCGTATAAGGCGTATCAGGCAATAGTAATTTTGCTATCGAGATAAACGTCCTGCACGGCGTTAATCAGTTTCACGCCGTCAGCCATCGATTTCTTGAACGCCTTACGTCCAAGAATCAGCCCCATTCCGCCTGCGCGTTTGTTGATAACCGCAGTACGCACTGCATCGCTGAGGTCAGTTTCACCGCCCGCAGCACCGCCGGAGTTTATCAACCCAGCCCGACCCATATAGCAGTTAGCTAACTGATAACGCACCAGATCAATCGGGTTTTCGCTGGTCAATTTGCTGTAAACACGATCGTCGGTGTAACCGTAATTAATTGCTTTATAGCCGCCGTTATTTTCCGCCATTTTTTGTTTGACGATATCTGCACCGATGGTTGCCGCCAGATGGTTTGCCTGACCGGTCAGGTCGGCGGAAACATGGTAATCAACGCCATCTTTCTTAAAGGCGGAGTTACGCAAATAGGCCCACAGCACTGTCACCATACCCAGCTCGTGCGCACGTTCAAAAGCCGCAGAAATTTCTTCAATCTGGCGACGTGACTCTTCCGAGCCAAAATAGATAGTCGCACCAACCGCAACCGCGCCCATGTTGAACGCCTGCTCCACGCTGGCATACAGCGTTTGATCGTAGGTATTCGGGTAACTTAGCGTCTCGTTGTGATTAAGTTTGACGAGGAATGGAATGCGATGCGCATAACGCCGCGATACCGACGCCAGCACGCCGTAAGTTGACGCCACACAGTTACAGCCCGCTTCGATCGCCAGTTCAACAATGTTTTTCGGGTCAAAGTAGAGCGGGTTAGCAGCAAATGAAGCTCCGGCAGAGTGCTCAACGCCCTGGTCAACCGGCAGAATAGAAAGATATCCTGTGCCAGCCAGACGCCCGGTGTTGTACAACGTCTGCATATTACGTAACACCGCTGGCGGGCGAT
>SKET01002197.1_pt1 | contig 12120 bp, 9 predicted proteins | sample 4841461 | NCBI WGS metagenome assembly SKET01 (sample SAMN11008802, study PRJNA524170) | human gut metagenome | biome: Human fecal sample; material: Feces; isolation source: fecal sample from pouch patient p5 | host: Homo sapiens | place: Israel: Tel-Aviv | collected 2014-02-13
TAATAATACTTCTCAAACCCAATGTTTTGGAGCTTGCAAAATTCTATACGCTCTTGTTTGCCTCGAATCAATTTTCGCAAAACAAATAATTTCCCATTAAATCGATCACCACTATCTGTCCATCTTGTGAGATATTCTCTCCAAATGTAATGTTGCTTTTTTACTGTATTTTCCATATCTATTTCTCCATTAATTTAATAGTTTACTAGCGACTCTTTCAATTACCTATTATTATAAACAACCTTCTTTTTTTTTCAACAAAAATGGCCCTGCTACATCAATAGCAAGACCACCTATGTTGAAAATTACTTCTTCTTCCTTTCCATCTCTTCTACCGCCTTCTGTTGCTGCGGCTGTCCTTTTCCTTGACTGGCTATCTTTTTCTGATGATTATGAAGTCGTTTCAGTACCGATCTCCGTGGAGCGTTCTTATCTTTTTTCTTTGGAGTGTTATTCATCAGTCCGTCAATCATGTTGTAATTGGCTTCTTCTGCCATCTCTGCACTACGAAGATATTCTCCATTATCCATAACCTTCTGCCAGTTTGCCAGTTCTGGTTTCTTCTTTTGCGTTTCTCCGGATTGTTGCTGTCCGATATGGAATTGTGCCTGCATTTCTTGTTGTTTCTGCTGTTCCTGTGCCTGCTCTGCCTGTTGCTGCATGAAGTTCTGGATGTTCCGTCTGGCTTCTTCATCAAAGCCATTGTAACAGTCATTCATGACTACGGCACCTTCCTCACTGAGAATCACATAGGCAGCTCTTGTTCCATACTCCTCATGTTCCATCAGAAACCATTTCTTCTCATTCATTAGGATATAATCCTGGGCAAGCCATGTTCCTTTCTTTCCTTCGATTTCATATCCGGTCGTATCAATGGAAAGTCTGGTATCGGAGGAACTTTTGATTGTGAGAAATTCCGGAATGATGATAAAACCATCTTTGTTGACATAGTAAGCTGTGGTTTTTCCATCGTCGGTGATGACGATCACATCGCTGCAACCGATGGAATGACCTTTGAAGTTTTTCGGTCGTTGCTTCTGTAAACGGAGTTTAATGTCAGCCGGAGTTTCCCCCGGCTGGATCCTTCCAATGTACACCTGCTGATAGTTCTCAATGCTGACGCTCTTTCCTTCGCTTCTCAGCTTTTCATAAGAACGGAAACGAACATCACGATACTCTGGCGTTTCTTTTACCTGATATATTGCACACTGACTTGTACTCATTCCTCGTCCTCCTCTTCCAATTCCGTTTTATAATCTTCCAGATCCATAAGAAAAATCTCATAGCCTTCATCACTCATGCAGAACAGCTTTCTTATGGTATTGCAGACCAGCCCGATCATATCCGCATCCCCTTTCAGAAATGGAATAATATTGTCGATGGCTTCCATCGTATCATTTCGGTTGCCTTTATCAAACATCGCAGTTACTAAACATTCATCCGCATCAAAGTTCATTGCCAGATCCATCATAATTCCACCTCTCCCTTCTTATGTGTTTTAGATTTCTCCGTTGTCTTATTCTGTTCCTGTGCTTTTGCCCTTGCCTGAAAATCTTTTAAGGACTGCAGTACGGATTTCTTTACCTCACCTTTTGCTCTGCCTGCAGGTTCCGCCTTTTGTGACTGGCTCTGACTTACAGATACCGATTCCTGCTTTGTTGAAATTTCAGAACTTTCCTGCTTATTTTCTGTTCTTTCCTGTGGTTTCACTGCCTGCTCTGACCTTCTGTCTGCCGTAACTTCAGAAGGTTTCTGTTCACTTCCTATTACTGTTTCTGCCGCATGTTCCGTTTCCTGCACCCTTCCATACTTTTCATCCAGATACTTTTCCATGTCTGTGATTGCTTTCTGCACCAGAGGGCTTTCTTTATAGTGTGGAATCATATCAATCAGATCCCTGTCTATCCTGTCTCCACTCATGAGTCCATATTCCCCGGAATAATCTTCATCACCATCTTGCAGATCAAATCCGATTCCTTTAATCCCATGCAGTCTCTCTGCTGGGATACTCTCATATATTTTAATGGCTTCTTCTAAAGTGAGGTTATTATGGTACTCTCCCATGACCGGAAACTCCATGCACTCTGCGACATAAAAACTGATCGTGGCTTCTGGCTGTTCCTGCTCCGGCTGTTTGTCAAAGATAGAAAGTCGCTCTGTATCTTCCAGACGGGAAAGTAAGGAACGGGCAGTTATAACATCGCTGTCTATATCGGATTCTTCAGATACTTCAAGTAGCCAGTCTTTGATACTGTCTGTTTTCTTATTCTGAATGTCCTCTGTGATTTTCTCCACCTGTTCTTCCCTGTTCTCAACGGTATCTTTATATTCGTAAGTGTCATATTCATAGCTGAAATTATCTAAATCCACCGCCAGCTTTTTAATCTCCTGCTGATCAAGGTGAGCATCTGCTTTCTTCATATATTCTGCCAGAGTGATTCTTTCTTCTGCGATAGGATTGATGTCCACCTTAATACCTGCCATTGCTATACCATGAACATTTAATTCGTTGAAGAAACTGTCTTCACGGATATTGCCACGATAAGAAAGCACTACATCAAGGTCAGAATCTTCCCGGTAAAGGTCTTGTCTGCTTCTGGAACCATACACTCTTGCAGCAAGCAGCTCTACCTCCTGTTCCATTCCCATATCTTCTAATACTGCCTGTGCATGATACAGAACCCCTCTTTCTACTTCTGCTCTGCTCAGGCTATTTAATGCCATTTCATTTCTTCCAATCTCAGAAGTCGCACGAAGTTCCCCCTCCTGCAATAAATCTTTAGAGTGCTGGATCGTCATTTCTTCAAATTCTTTATAATCCACTTTGACACATTCCATATCATCCATTCTTTCACTTTTAAGGATTTCATAAGCAGCTTCCTGAATGGATGCATCTGGATTATCGTAATCCCCACCCTGAATTTCATGCAGATCAGAGTCATAAAAAATAAACGAATATCCTTCTTCTGTTACCTGTATGGTCAGATACCCTTTACTCCTGGTAAACTGCATTGCGATTCCTTCATAGGTTTGCATTGCTTCTTCCCTGCGAAATCCTTCAAAAATACTTGCCGGGCAGTTCTTTTCTAATTGTATCCGCTGCATCTGTTCTTCCTGAACTTCTTCCACATCTGCCATCAGTTCTTCATAATCCACTACTTTTGCATCTTCCAGTGAGTACCCTTTATCTTCTAAAATATCACTGGCGGCTTCATCCACATAGATTGTCGGATTGTCATAGATTCCTCCATCATCCTCCTGATAATCTTCATTGTAAAACGTATAATCATAGCCATCTTCTACGGTCTGGATTGTAAAGTATTGTTTTCCAATCTGATATGCAATCTGTACCTCATTCCAGTCCAGCATATTTTCCATTTTATTTACCGCTTCATATATTTCCGGATTCAGCCACCCTCCGATCTGTTCATATGCATGGGTCAGCTGATCTATTCCGTTTTCACACCGGATAAAATCCATGCTTTCCTGCATTGTTTCCGTATTCTGGATACCAAGCACTTTTTTCTGATGATTTGGCAAACGTAAATATTCCTGCATCGCTTCATCCAGTGATTCATACCGGTTTACTTTTACTACACCCTCTGCATTTACATCTTCCATCACATAAAAATTATCAACGTAATGAATCTCTGGCATTTTCAACTTTATGCCTTCTGGCAGCTGCACCTCACTGACTGCATGGAAATTAAACCGGACATCCGTTTCAGATTCATTTTTTCCTACTATCGTTTCTTCCCAGGTATCTTTCTGTACTGCCTGTATTTCTTCGGTTGTAAGTGTCTGTCCACTCCGCAGGGTTACAGCAGAATCTTTCGGGAATTCCGACAAATCATAGAGTGTTGTTCCATTTTCCTGCAAATATTCTGATACAGCTTCTAACGCTCCTGCATCAAACCCATTCCACAAGTCCTCCGCTACAAGCTGTCCATTTTCTGCTACGATAATGCCTGCCACATCGGAGCCAAATTCATCATGTTCCATTAAGAAAAACTTCTCCCCGGCATATTCCTTTTCATCAACCGTATGCCATGTCCCGTTATGTCCTTCTGCTTCATACCCTCTTGTCTCTGCCGTGATCGTCACTTCGTTTTCTCCTATCGCCTGTTCTATCCTCTGCATCCGGATCTCAGCTCTTGCCATGTCGATAAACCCATCTAAAACTGCCGGGTGGCTTTCGATCACATAATCCAGGTTCAGATTTCTGCCCCGGCTGATATTTTCCGGGACTTCGATATGCTCCGCCCAGTCTTTGTTCTGTCTGGAAAATCTTCCATCATGGGAAAGTTCACGGATGGTATTTGCCATAACAAAATTCATACGTTCTTCCCCGAAGCGTTCCACGACTTCTTTTGCCGCATCCTGCTTTAAGTGCAGCCCGTCAAAATTCTCCCGGATGGCTTCTTCGATTGCTTTCTTACAGTCCAGGTTTAACTTTCTGGAATCCAGATAAGCATCCACATCCCGTTCTCCCATTGCCTGTTCCAATGTTCCTTTATAAACTGGCGGATATGCCCTGACGGAATTATGTTCCAGCATGTTCATTCTCTGCTGGACAAACTCCGGAAGTTCCTGAAATCCAAAAGAATCTACATAATAGGCTGTGATCTCTGCACCCCTGTTTATCACGATCACATCACTTACCGATAAGGAATGGCCACGGAAATCTTCCGGTCGGTCAATGTTAAAGCGTTCAAAAATATTGTCTAACGTGATCGTTGGCATCCACGGTGCTGCATAAACCATCCGGTAATCCTTTCCGTCAATGGTATAGCCCAGACTCTCTGCGGATTCCATTCCCATAAACTGATAGGTATGCTCATCTCCACTATCCATCTGATAAATGGCAAACCTTCCGCTTTCTCCATGCAGAAGAAGTGTCTCATCAATCTTTTCTGCACTCTGCTGTTCCAGTGCTTCCTGTTTTGTGGCAGAGACTTCTCTTTCTTTCTGGACTTCCCATTCTGTTTCTGTGATTCCAAAGATACCGTCATATCCAAGGATCTCATTTTCCGTCTCTACAAGCACCTGTTCTGCCCGTGGTGGATTCTCTGGATTTCCATGTAAGATGTAAATTTCTGCCCCTCCACGGTATAATTCATATGCCCGGTCTTTCGTAAGCGGAAGCATATGGTCTAATTGGATTCCTGCCTCGTGCATTTCTGTAAAACCGATCATGCCATCCGGAAAATTGTCAATCTGTGCCTGTGTTTCATTCATAAGGCTTCTCGTATATTCACTTTCCGGTCTGCGGATTGCGGTCATCATACGGTTCACCAGTCCAAGCACTTCGTCTTTGTCATCCATCTTATATGCAAAATTCACAATAAGATTTTTCTGGGAATCTGTAAAATCTCCCGTATTGGCAGCTTCTGCCGTTTCGATTAGACGGTGGGCATACTGCATGGCTGTTTCTTCTGCAATCTCCGGTTCCTTTGCTGGGAAGTTCACTCTTGCTGCCTGGATCACTTCATACACCAGCTTTGAACCGGCTTCATCGTAAGATTCCCTCATATCCCATACCAGGTCATTCAGTCTTTCCACCTGTCCAGGGAAGGTTTCTGCATATTCATTTACAAATGCCTTTTCATTTTCCGAAAAAATATTTCTTGGAAACTCTGCTTTTTGCACCAGCATCTCTGCCTGATCTTTCGGAGAAAGGTCAGAAAAATAAGTAACGCCTGTGTCAGCATCATATTCCACATCATAAAAATCAATCGGATAGTTCTCTCCGTGCCCACTGCTATCATAGAGTGGTGTGACGGCAGCACCTTTTTCTTCCAGAAAACTTTCCAGTGGTTTCTCATTTTCCTCTATCTCACCACTTTCCAGAAGGCGGACGTATTCCCCCACATTCTGCTCTAACTGTTCCCTGCTCATGTTTTCGATCAGATCATAAGTAAACTCGGAACCCATACTGCCTGAAAGATGCAGAATTAAATCTTCCTTATGAAAAGTATCCCGAACTGGTCTTTCCATTTCCAGCTCGTGCATCTGTGTCTCGATATTCTCAATGACTTCCGCAGACGTTTTCCGGATGGTATCCATAGATGCCCGGAGTGCTTTCATATCCTTGCTTTCACACCAGCTGGCAATATAGGTAAAAGAGTATTCGGAAGTATCCAGACCAAAGTGGTTGCAGACAATATAGGCAATACTTTCTGCTTCCACTTCTTTGGTTGTCCGGTCTTTTAAAATCCCTTCCGCATCCATTACCTCCCGGTCATGCAGCAATGCGTGGCTCACTTCATGGACTCCAGTTTTCATCGTCTGGACATTACTCATATTTTCCTGAATCGCTATATATTTTTCTGTCTGATGATAATACCCCTTTGCTTCCCCTTCTATCTCCATCATGCGGATTGGCACAGGGGAAATGTTCTGCAATGCTTCCATGAACGTGTCATAAAACTGTACGCTCCCGGTAAGTTCCGGTACTTCCAGTTCTGCAATCGGCTCTCCCTCTGTCTGGCTGACATCAAATACCGTTGTCACACGGAACCTTGGAATAACCATCTCCACAATCTCTGTTTCCGGCTGACCGTCATCCCCGATCACTGGCTCTTTTGTTACCGGGTCAATCTTTTCAATCTCCTGTTTCTCACGGATGGGTGCCGGTGCGATGATCTGGATTCCTTTTTCCCCTCTCTTTACATGGCGGTTAAACTTCTTCTGCCACGCCTGATACCCTGCCACCAGAGTAGCCTCCGGTTTCTGCATGGTGATCAGAAGGGTGTTATTAAAACTGTAATTATGGAACTTGGACATCGGGGTCTTACCAGAGCAGGATTTAAAACACCGTAGTTTTTAATACTCTCTACTGTCTCATCCATTTTTTCATCATCGCTCACACGAAATGGATGATTTTTAAAAGGATAGAGCTTTTCCAGTTCTATTTCCACAACCTGGTTCATACTCTTTTCCGGTGATTCTTCTAATCCCAGTAACTCATCATAAGAGGTAAGCTGAATCTCTTTTTTCGGTCTACGCATGTTTCAACACCTCCTGAACCAGTTCTCTGTAACTGTCTGCCCCTTTGCTTTTTCCATCATAAGCAAATATACTTACACCTTCAGATGCTGTTTCTGCAAGACTTTCCGTTCTCGGAATCGTCTGCTCAAAAATCTTAATGTCATTTCCATATGTAGTTTTAATTGCCTGTTTGTTTCTCTTTGCATTATTGTAACGGCAATTATCCATTGTGAACAAAATACCTTCTATCTGCAATTCCGGATTAAACCTCTGATGGATTCCTTTTACCACTTTCAGTAATTCCATAAGTCCATCTGCCGCATAATATTGTGGCTGTACCGGAATCAATACACTGTCCGCTGCACTCAACGCATTGATTGTCAGCATTCCCAATGATGGCATACAGTCAATCAGAATATAATCATATTCATCTTTCAATAGTTCCAGATACTCTTTCAGTACTTTTTCCCTATCCTCAACAGTAAATAAGGACATATCCATTCCGGCAAGCAATTTATTGGACGGAATCAGATCCATCCCTTCTTCATGGTGCAAGACTGCTTCCTTTGGATCAAACTCCAGTCCCATGATGATATTTTCCATCATACTCTTTAAAGTCACTTTGAGATTTTTGGGAAATCCCATTCCCATTGTCAGATGTCCCTGCGGATCTGCATCTACCAGCACTACTTTTTTCCCATTCTTTGTCAGTCCGGCTCCCAGATTGATGGTTGTCGTTGTTTTGGCTACTCCGCCCTTCTGATTTGCAATAGCAATTACTTTACACATATACCTTCCTCCGATTTACTGTTTTTCTTCTACTTCTACATAAACACGAAAATATTTACTTGTTCCTTTATTTGCATAAGCATCAGATACTTCCAGGACATCCAATTCCTTATGATTTTCCAAAATACGTCGAAACCATTGAATGTCCCTCAAAGTACCCTGTAATCTAATTTTCAGCATATATATCCTCCCAGTCTTTGTAAAAGCAATACTCTGGATAACGGATTTTAATAGCTTCCCAGAAATACCGGGCATATCCACAGCAAAACAGATCCTCTACGGTATAACACTGACATTCTTTCAACTGATCTTCTTCTGCTTCGTAATCTCCGACGCTTGGTGTTCCATTACAATACAGGTTAAATGCCATACGGACAATTCGTAAACTTCCACTAGTCTGCCATCCTTCCTGCAGGCATTCCGTTTTTACACATCCAGTTTTAAAATTATAGATTTTATTCACATTATTTCTTGTGTCTCTGTCGATACCCAGGCAATAAACCAAAGCCCGATGGTAGACATCCTGATATCTGCATTTTTTCAGATATTCCTCATAAAATTTTTCGTGTTCCCTGCTCTTGAAAGTAATTGTGCGAGAATTGCTATTCTCTGCTCTTAACGCTGTGTTTGTCATTTTCATTTTCCTCCTGAATTTTTAATATTTTGGTATAAAAAGACACTCCATTTCTGGAATGCCCCATAAAAAATAGGGACACCCGCTTTTAACAAGTATCCCTATAATCTATCAAATATCTGATAGTCCACTATTCACTTTCATATTCAGGATTTTTTGTGTTCCCCGTACCGAGGTCTAAGGCAACCACAACGGTGACTCTCTGCACAAGCAACTTTTCCTTGTGATTTTCACCGATTTTGTTGAAACTGAAAAACTCTACAAAGTGCGTAAATTCAAGGATTTCTAGATATCTTTCCTTTGTAGTCCCACCACAGTCTCCACATGCACACTCATCGGAAACATATCAGTCGCCTTCACCTTCCTGATCTCATACCCATTCTCCCGCAGATACTTCACATCCCGAGCCAAAGTCGCTGAATCGCAGCTCACATATACGATCCTCTCTGGCTCCATCTGAACCATCGTATCCAGTACGCTTCTCTCACATCCTTTTCTCGGTGGATCGACTACGATCACATCCGCTCTCGCATGCTCTCCCGGATGCTCTTTTGCATAATCCGCATAATACTCCGGCAGCACTTCTTCTGCCTTTCCTACAAAAAACTTCGCGTTTGTAATCTCATTGATCTCAGCATTATGCTTTGCATCTTCAATTGCCTGCGGTACGATTTCCACGCCGTAAACTTTCTGTGCTTTCTGCGCAAGAAAAAGGGAAATCGTTCCGATACCACAATACACATCCCAAACCGTCTCTTTTCCAGTAAGCCCGGCGTATTCCAGTGCGGTTCCGTAAAGTACCTCTGTCTGTACCGGATTCACCTGATAGAAAGACAGCGGTGAAATCTGGTATTTGACATTACCGATATAATCGGTGATATACGTCTGTCCCCAGAGCGGACAAACCTTTGATCCCATGATCACATTCGTCTTTTCTTTATTGATATTATAAGTAATACTTGTCATTCCCGGAATCTTTATCAGCTTTTCCAACAATTTTTCACTGCTGGGAAGCTTATCCCCGTTAATGATCAGACAAACCATTATCTCTTTTGTTGTAAATCCATACCGGATCAGAACATGGCGCACCAGCCCTTTGTGCCGTTCCTCATCATATGCAGAAATCTTCTCTTCCCGCATGTAGTCCAGAATCTGATCCAGGATCACTTTATTCTCCGGTACTCCAAGTACGCAGTCCCTGTTCGGAACCGGGATGATCTGATGGGTTCTTCCGGCATAGAATCCGGCAATCAGATTCCCTTCTTTATCCACTCCGATCGGGAACTGTGCTTTATTCCGGTAACGAAACGGTTCCTCCATTCCTGCGATCGGCTCCATGATCTGATCCAGCAATTCTTCTTCCACACTGCCAAGACGGATCAGGTTATTTCTTACTTTTGTATTTTTAAACTCCAGCTGTTTCCGGTAATCCATCTCCTGAATCTGGCATCCGCCACAGCGTCTTGCCTCCGGACAGCGTGCAGATACACGAAATGCGGATTCTTTTACAATCCGCATTAATCTCGCATATCCGTAGTTCTTTTTTGCTTTCATTACTTTTACTTCAACGGTATCTCCGATGACTGCATCCTTGATAAACAGAGTATATCCATCTACCTTTCCGATTCCTTCACCGCCGATTCCGATATCTGTAACTTCTACCGTCACTACGTCATTTTTCTTCATTTTTATACTCATCTTTCTTTCAGAACTTCTCTTAGATACTGGTCTTTCTTAAGTTGGATTCAAACAGACGGTTATAACCTAACCAGTCCTTTGTATCTTTTGCCTTAAAAATCTCTGTCAGTGTCTGCATCTTTGCATCAGCATTATCTGCACAATTAAGTGCCATTGCCTCAGCAAGCGCCGGTTTCTTCGGCGAACCGTATTCGAGTTCTCCGTGATGCGCTACGATACAGTGCTTTAATTCGCTGGCAAGCTTCTTTGGAAAATCCGGGATCTCACGAATTGCATCATCCAGCATTTCCACACCGATCACAATATGACCGAGCAGCTGCCCATCATCGGTATAATCATTATCCGGGAACAGGGAAAGTTCCTGTGTCTTTCCGATATCATGACACATTGCCGCTGTATACAGAAGATCCTTATTCAGGATCGGATATGCCCCTGCCATATATTCACAGAATTTCACTACGCTTAATGTGTGCTCCAGAAGTCCTCCGGCAAATCCGTGATGTACACTCTTTGCTGCAGAATGTGCCTTGAAGCTCTTGATAAACTGCTCATCATTTACAAAATAATACCGGATCACCTGCTGCAGATACGGGTTCTTCACCTGCTTTCCATAACGCATCAGTTCTTCATACATTCCATCCACACTTTTCTCGCTGGTCGGCATATAATCCGCCGGATCGTATTCTCCCTCGTCTGCTACACGGAGCTGCTTGATGTTCATCTGAAGATTGCCGTTATAGCTGATGATCTCCCCGTAAACTTCAATAAAATCTTTTTCGCTGTAATCTGCAATTCCATTTGAATTCGGATCCCAGATCTTTCCATCTAAAGTTCCTGTCTTGTCCTGAAGGATCAGGTTGTCGTATGGTTTCCCGTTCCTTGTCTCCGCACTTCTTTTTCCTTTGCAAAGATACGTATTTCTGATTGTCTCGCCTTCGTGTAATGTCTCAATATATCTCATGTCATTCCTCTTCCTGCTCTATATTTTAAATTTATGATTGCTTTTTATCTGCAAATCTATTCTTTACTTCCAACTGTCACATCAAATGTTACATCGACATAACCATCTGCGCCACGCCTCTGCCCTTTGATCCTGATCTGTGTACCGGTTCCGGCTTCTATGATCTGTTTATGAAATCCTGCTATACCGGTGATATCTGTCTTGTTAATCTCTGTGATCACATCACCATTCTGGATCCCCGCCTGCATCGCAGGCGAATCAGCCTCTACTTCCCTGACATAAATGCCTTTCGGGATTCCCTGTTCGCCGGAAAGCTTCTCCGTCACTACGACTCCGTGAACGCCAATATACGGAACTCCCTGTCCATTTGCCAGAAGTTCGATCTCTTCCTTGATATCCGAAATCGCATAGGCACTCACAAGATTTCCGTCTCTCTGCAGTTCTGACTGGTCACAGATTCCAATCACTTCACCCGCCGTGTTAAACAGAATTCCGCTCCCTTTTTCACTTCCTGCAATATCTGTATCAAGCAGCCGGTACTGCCCGTCTGCCACTGTCCGGTAATTTCTGGTGGAACTGATGATCCCATATCCGACACCACCTGCATATCCAAACTGCTCACCAAGAACGATCACGCCGTCCCCACGGTTCACTGCAATGGAATTACCAAGCGTCGCCGTCTGGATCTGGTTCCTCGTGCTATCCGACAGATCTGATCTCTTAACCGCAATAATCGCAAGTCCAAGATTCCGGTCCTGCTTTTTCAAAGTTGCGTTATATGTCGTATTGTCTGAAAATGTAGCTTTCAGTGCTTCTGCATCTTTTACAATTCTTGCCGGTGCCGCAATCAAAAGATCTGCACCATTACCCCAGAAAATAACTCCCGATACAGCCTGTTCCTGCTCCCCTGCATTCTCCCAGCCTTCATCCCGGTGCACGGCATAGATCTCAACCACACTTTTTCCTGCCGACACTGCCACCTGGTATAATGCGTGGTTCATCTCCTGATAATCTTCAACAGTCAGATCCGGATACTGAATCTCTTCAT
>SKET01002204.1_pt1 | contig 12097 bp, 10 predicted proteins | sample 4841461 | NCBI WGS metagenome assembly SKET01 (sample SAMN11008802, study PRJNA524170) | human gut metagenome | biome: Human fecal sample; material: Feces; isolation source: fecal sample from pouch patient p5 | host: Homo sapiens | place: Israel: Tel-Aviv | collected 2014-02-13
CCACTCGTTCGTAGGTAGTAAAGCGATAATGGCATTCTTCGCATTCACGACGACGACGAATGGTGTTCCCGTCTTCAGCTTGTCGACTATCCACCACACTAGACTTACTTCCACCACATTTTGGACAACGCATTTGCTACCTCCTTAAACTGTTTTAACACTTCATTTTACCATAAATTGAATCGTAAAGAAAGCAGAAGAACAGGAGAATCCCCTATGCTTGCTCCTCATTGATCCATAAAAAAGAGTCGAAGGACGATTGAATAAAATCGTTTTCCTTTCGACTCTCCATTTATATTAAAGTGATAATTCAGCTTCTAAGCCATAGTGATCACTGACATGGGGTTTGTTTTGATCATCAAAAATGACATGTAGACGCTGGATGTCCCATTCTGGACTTGCAAAGACGTAATCGATTCGCAATGGAACTTGATTATCCGTCCAGCCATCGATTCCAGGACCTACAGTATAAGTCCCCTTTGTTTCTTTAGCTTCGATAAAGCTATCTTGAAGTTTTAGCGAACTGGATAGAATCGTTTCATACCCTTCTTGACCAGCAGGATTATTGAAATCACCAGCTAGAATAAAGGGTTTGCCTACTTGGCTGAAGTAGTTCTCAATGCGTGGCCACTCAAATTGGAAACCTTTGTCCCACCAAGAAAGATGGACGCTGGCAACAGCAATCTCTTTGCCATCTACACTTGTATGGGCAACGGCTACTCGACGAGTATGGTAGTCCGTTGGATCATCCATATTGGATACCAAAATCTCATCTGCCTTCAAGGGTTGACGCGAAAGAACGGCTACACCCTCATTGAGGTGATCATAGCCAATATGGTTGTAAGCCCAAGTCCAATAATAGTGGAGTCCATGAGCAGCTAACTCTTCTACCAATACGCGAACAAAGTGATCTTTGTGAATGGCTACAGATGATGGCAAAGCTTGATAATACTCATCTGTTTCGACTGTTTCTGAGGCCATTTCTTGATTGACCTCTTGGAAACAGATCACATCATATTGCGCTTCTAAAATTTGTTCCTTGAGGGTTTCAAATTTTTGCTGAGCATTCTCTTCCATCCAACTATGGGAATTTAATGTTAAAAATTTCATCCCCTGATTTCTCCTTCTCTCCAAATCAAGAAACGGCAAGAGGCCGGGTGCACTGCCCCAACCTCATTTTCTTTGCCGATGTCTTTTATAATTCTACTGTTGCAACTGGCGCATTTGCTGCCAATTTACCAGTATGTTCGACCTTAACGGATTTAATCGCATCTGCATTTGTGAAGACAACAATTGTTGAAGTTTCACGACCAGCTGCACGGATCGCATCAAGGTCTGCTTCCACCAAGAGGTCTCCAGCAGCCACTGTTTGACCTTCAGAAACTTTAACCTCAAATGGTTTTCCTTCAAGACTAACAGTATCTAGACCGATGTGAACCAAGACTTCCAAACCATTATCTGTTACCAAACCAAGGGCATGTTTGGTTGGGAAGACGCTAGTAACTTTACCAGCAACTGGTGAAACGATGTGGCCATTTTCAGGCTCAACCGCAAATCCGTCACCCATCATTTTTTGTGAGAATACAGGATCTTTCACATCTTCGATGTTAATCACTTCACCATCTGCAACAGAGTGCACTTCATCAGTTACCCCTTTAAAGGTTGCTTCAGCTTTTTGAACTGCTGTCATTTGGCTAGGAAGTGTTTCAGGAATGACTTCACCTGAATCAAGAACGTCTTGGATATCAGATTTCAATACGTCAGCTTTAGGTCCGTAGATCGCTTGGACACCTTGTCCTTTCATGACAAGACCCATAGCGCCTTCAGCTTTCCATTGTTCTTCTGTTCCTACTTTTTCAGCATCCTTAACGGTTACACGAAGACGAGTCATACATGCGTCAACGTCGACGATGTTAGCACGTCCACCAAGAAGGTTGATAATGTTAATGACTTGTGAGCTTGCTGAGCTTGTAGCAGCACCTGCTGCTGCACCATCTCCTGCAGGGGCATCATCATTTTGTTCATAGTTACCGTTACGTCCTGGAGTTGCATAATTGAATTTCTTAATCATGAAGTTAGCAATGAAGTACATGATAAAGGCAAAGAGGACTGTTACCCATACAAAGTTAAAGATATCTAATGCCAAACCAGCGTTGATGGCCATTGGGGTACGTGTCAAGAACTCGATTGAACCGAATGAGTGGACACGAAGGTGAACCAAGTCAGCCATTGCAAAGGCAGCACCTTGAACAAAGGCATAGATTAGGTACAATGGTGTAGCAATGAACATGAACATGTATTCAATTGGTTCAGTTACACCAGTCAAGAAGGTTGCAAGGGCAGTTGCAAAAAGCATCCCTTTGTATTTTTCTTTCTTATCTGGGTCCACATTGCGATAGATAGCAACTACAACCCCCATCAAGATACCAAATGATCCAATCATTTGACCAACTTTGAAACGAGCTGGTGTGTAGGCATGAAGCAAGTGTTGGTATTGGCTAGGATCTGCCTTCTTCAAGTTAACAAGGTCTGTTACCCAAGCCAACCAAAGTGGATCTTGTCCAAATACAGTTGTTCCTTTGGCAGCACCTGTAAGAACTTGGTAGCTACCACCCAATTGAGTATAGTTGATTGGAATGGTCAACATGTGGTGAAGACCAAACGGCAAGAGAAGACGTTCCAAGGTACCAAACAAGAATGGTGCCAATACTGGAGCTGTTGATTGTGAGTTGGCGATCCAGACACCGAATCCATTAATTCCTGATTGAACCACTGGCCACAAGGCTGCCAAAACCAAGGCTGTAAGAGCTGAACGAACGATAACAACGAATGGGACAAAGCGCTTCCCGTTAAAGAAAGAAAGGGCTTCTGGAAGTTTACGGTAGTTATAGTATTTATTGAAAGCAGTTGCTCCAACAAAACCTGAGATAATCCCTACAAACACCCCCATATTAAGTGCCGGTGCTTCAAGGACACTAATGAAGTAGTCTGCAACTTTAATTGATCCACCTAAGATCGTGTGAACGGTAGCATCCTTATCAGCCAACATTGCAGATGTCACTCCGAAAACTGCACCGGTAATACGGTTAATCAAGATGAAAGAGAGACCAGCCGCAAAGGCACCCCCAGCACGCTCTTTGGCCCAGCTACCACCGATAGCGAGTGCAAAAAGGATGTGAAGGTTACCGATAACCCCCCAACCGATTTGTTCGAGAATTCCACCTGTAATAACAAGTGGAGATAAATTCGGGTTGATCATAGGGATTGATTTCCCGATTGAAATCATCAACCCAGCCGCTGGCATGACAGCGATAACGACCATCAAGGCCTTACCAAACTTCTGCCAGAATTCAAAGCTAAATAAACTTTTGAATGATCCTTTATTCATCATTCAACCTCCTTATATTGTTTAAGGCTTTTGTTTTTAAGAAAACGTTTGCGCTTAATTTGCTTCTAGTATACCACATTTTAAAAATTTGTAAAGCCTTACATTCATTTTTTCTCCAAATTTTATCTTTTTTTATCTTTTTTAAGCCAAATCCTTTTTAAAACCCATCCTTTCCAAACGCAAACGTTTCCCTTGGGGTATAAAAATATTCGAACCCTCTAAGGGTTCGAATATTTTATTCTAATGCGTCTTGCATGGCATAGCCAATCCCACGAACGGTCTTAATATAGCTTTTTTGACCGGGTAGATCAATTTTCCCACGGAGATAACGGATATAGACGTCCACAATATTAGTCTCACCTGTACTCTCGTACTTCCAGACACTTTCCAACAACTGATCTCGTGTCACCACCCCTTTGCTTCCCATCAGAGTCGCTAAGAGATCATACTCTCTGCGGGTTAAACTAATCATGTCTTTCCCACGATAGACGGTATGGTGTTCCACATCAATGCGCAAATTGCGGTATGATGTTGGGATTTTCATCTGGCTACAATGTTGGTCAATATAATCACGTCCTCTAAAAATGGCTGTGATCTTATCTACCAAATCGCTGATAATAAAGGGTTTAACCATATAGGAAACGGCAAAGCGCTGAATACTCTCTTTGTGCTCAGCAATTTTTTCGCGGCTATCCAAAACAATCAAAACAGAAGCTGGGCGAATCCGACTGATTTCCTCTGCGAATGTTTCACCAGACATATCTGACAAATCGTAATTAAACAAGATCAGATCATATTTGGTCGCAGCAATCAAGGCCAGACCCGCTTTTCCATCCTCGACCACATCAACTTGATACCCTTCTTTTTGAAGTTCCAAATCAATGAAGCGCGCGATTTGCTTCTCATTTTCTACTAGTAGAACTCGTTTGACCATAGAGCAAGATTATTTTTCGTCGTACCAAGAATAGTGGAAGGTACCTTCTTTGTCTTTACGTTGGTAAGTGTGAGCACCAAAGTAGTCACGTTGTGCTTGGATCAAGTTTGCTGGAAGATCAGCTGAACGGTAGCTATCGAAGTAAGTGATGGCTGCTGAGAAGGTTGGTACTGGTACACCAGCTTGAACAGCAAGAGCTACGATATCACGAACTGATTGTTGGTACTTAGCAGTGACATCCAAGAAGTACTCATCCAATAGAAGGTTAGCAAGATCTGCATCGCGGTTGTATGCATCTGTGATCTTTTGCAAGAAACGAGAACGGATGATACATCCATCGCGCCAGATAGATGCGATGTCCGCAAATGGCAAGTTCCAGTTGTTTTCTTTAGAAGCGACGCGCAATTGAGCAAAACCTTGTGCGTATGAGATGATTTTTGAGAAGTAAAGGGCTTGACGGATTTTTTCAATCAATTCAGCCTTATCTCCTTCAAATTTGAATGCAGCTGGTTTTGGAAGAACCTTGCTAGCATGTACACGTTCTTCTTTGTAAGCAGAGATGTAACGGGCAAATACTGACTCAGTGATGAGTGACAATGGCACACCAAGGTCAAGCGCTGATTGGCTAGTCCATTTACCAGTTCCTTTGTTTCCTGCAGCGTCCAAGATGTAGTCTACGATTGGTCCATCTTGACCTTCGTCGTCTTTGCGTTTCAAGATATCCGCAGTGATTTCGATCAAGTAGCTGTCCAATTCACCCTTGTTCCATTCAGTGAAGATTTCAGCCATGTCTTCTGCAGAAAGTCCAAGCAAGTGTTGCATGAGGTCATAGCTTTCTGCGATCAATTGCATATCCCCGTACTCGATCCCGTTGTGGACCATTTTCACGTAGTGACCAGCTCCATCAGGACCGATGTATGTCACACATGGTTTTCCATCTTCAGGCGCTTTCGCAGAGATTTCTTCAAGAACGTCCGCTACCAAGTCATATGCTTCTTTTTGTCCACCAGGCATGATAGAAGGACCTTCAAGGGCACCTTTTTCACCACCAGATACACCTGTACCGATAAAGTTAATCCCTGAGTTCGCCAACTCTTCGTTACGACGGATGGTATCTTTATAGAAAGTGTTTCCTCCGTCGATCAAGATGTCACCTTTATCCAAGTGTGGAAGAAGGGCTTGGATAGTTGCGTCTGTACCAGGTCCTGCTTGAACCATGAGCATGATACGACGTGGTTTTTCGATTGAGTTTACGAAGCTTTCGATATCATAGCTTGGCACAAAGTTTTTATCAGGATGGCAAGCAATCACATCTTCTGTTTTTTCTTTACTACGGTTAAAAATGGCAACTGTGTAGCCACGAGATTCGATATTAAGGGCAAGGTTACGACCCATTACGGCCATACCAACAACACCAAAGTTTGCTTTAGTCATGTGACACTCCTCTTTATAGTTTGCCTTTATTCTACCATTTTTCCTCCTCAAAAGAAAGCAGAAAATAGCTTCCCGCCTTCTCTAGAGGGAGAAGATCATGCAAGTCATTTGATCTTAAAAACAAAAGTGCCCGAGAAACAGTTCTCAGACACTTCTTGATGAATGGCATTAATCTTCTTTAGAAGCTAACTCCTCTGCTTCAATGACCGGTTGTTCTCCTTCTTTGAGTTTATTGACCGTCATATTGACCCCAAGAGCTCCTGCTAGCAATTGACGAATATCAAATCCGGCTCCTTGAGAGACTTGGTCGATACTTTGCATAATATCGCCCACCATCTTAGAAGCATTGCCTTCCCCGTACATGGTGATCTTATCAACCTTGGTTAATGGTTCTGCGACAGCACGCGCAATTTCAGGCAACTTGTCAACGACCATTTCAGTAATGGCTGCTTCTTGCATTTTCTTCATCGCTTCGGCCTTTTGGTCCAAACCTTTGGCTTCGGCTTCCAGTTTCAAGCGAATGGCTTCAGCCTCAGCACGACCTTTGGCTTCAATAGCTTCGGCCTCTTGCAATTGGGCAAATTTCTCAGCTTCGGCTTGAGCTTTTCGAGCTTCGGCTTCTTTTTGTGTTTCGAAGAGTTCTGCTTCCGCCTTGCGTTGGCGTTCAATCAATTCTGCTTCTGCAGCTTGTTGACGCGCATATTTTTCAGCTTCAGCTTGTTTGCGGATATTGGCATCCAATTCCTGTTCACGAACCTTAACTTCGCGCTCTTTGACTTCCGCTTCTTTTTCCTGTTTCATGATATTAGCTTCGGCTGCCACGCGCTCTTGTTCACGACGTTGCACTTCTGCCTCAATCCCTTTAGCGGCATCTGCTTTTGCTTGGGCAATATCTGCTTCTTGCTTGAGGGCTGCTTGTTTGAGTTTCAGTTCATTTTGTTTTTGCGCAATTTCAAGATCGGCAGCGACGCGTTTGTCGTTAGCCAATTTATCTTGTTCTGCTTCGACTTCCTTGCGTTCACGTTCTGCTTTGGCTTTGGCAATCAAGGCATCTTTCTTAATGGTTTCAACATTTTCAATCCCGAGGTTATCGATGACTCCCCCTTCATCAGAGAAAGATTGAACCGTAAAGGCGATGACTTCTAGACCCATTTTAGCCAAGTCTGGCGCTACGTTGTCTTGCACTTTTGAGGCAAACTCTTGACGGTCATTGACCATCTTACGGAGCTCCATCTGACCGATCACTTCCCGCAAGTTTCCTTCCAAGACATCTTGGACAGAGTTGGAAATATCTGTCGTATTCCAGTTCAAGAAGTTTTCTGCAGCCCGGGCAATCATTTCATCGGTTGTACCAATTTTTAATTTAACAGCTGCATCGGCACGGACGTTAATGAAGTCCAGTGTTGGGACTGCTTCTGACGTCCGAACATCTGTCGAGAATTGCTCAATATCAAGATAAGAGCGTTGTTCGACAAAGGGAATCATAAAGCCAGCTTTCCCACGCAAGTGACGTTGCTTCCGAAGACCGGTAATGACCACGACTTCGTTGGGTTTAGCGTTCACATAACCTTTAACAAGCAAAATCAAAATAATAACTGCGACTATTAGGCCGGTAATCAACCAACCTGGAATAAATAAAGTATCCATACTTTTTCTCCTTTTTAGAGGTCTCCCCTCTGTTGTTTATTAATCCTAGTATATCAAAAGAAGGCCTTTCCTCAAAGAAAAGACCTGTATTTATGTCTAAATTTATCAAATGCAATCTCTAGCTTATTCTTCGTCAAACAAGCCATTTAGACCAGCGAAAGGACTGTTTTCTTCTTTCTTAATCGCTTGTGCGGCTTGGTATTCTTCTTCGGATAGGATTTTCCAATCATTGCCTTCGATAAAACCTTGTCCAGCCTCTTCTTCTGGAGTAAGAACCTTGAGGGGAATATTGAGCAGGATATTATCCGCTACACTCTCACTCAGGTCAATCTTCCCACCTTCGATTGGAAGGATCAAGTCTTCCTCTAGGGCCTCGATATCTGCGTCAGACTGTACATCCTCCGCAAACACCTCTGTTACAGGATAGCTTTCTTGAAGCTCGACAGGCTCCATGCTTCGGCTAGATGCCAAAACGATGGTATAGCTCAACTGGTAATCCAAGACATAGAGGCCTGTATCATAGGCTACTCGTCCTGTTGCTGTCACATTCTTTAAATCAAGAATTTCTGGATTACGCTTTTGCAATTCTTTGAGCAAATCCAACTCTTGATCAAAGGCTAGTCCTTCAGGATTTTTACGTATTTCTTGTGTAAATAGGTTCATTCTTTTGTCCTCAAATCTTCTAGATACTACTAGTATATCATGAAGCTGCCCCTCAACCAAGAAGTCTCCTCAAAAATTTGTTATAATCATGAAAAAAGATACAGTAACTAGGCCAACTGGTGTTGTACACAAGGGTCCCACCATCTTTTGGACAACAGAGGTTCACTGGCTAGGGCATTGTTAGATAGAGGAGAATTCATGAAAGAAATCGGAGCTGTTTTTCGGCAAATACGTGAAAGTCGCCACATCTCTCTAGAGGAGGCTACGGGTGGCGAATTTTCGCGCTCCATGTTATCTCGATTTGAAAGAGGGGAAAATGACCTGACCACGCAACGGTTTTTTCAGGCCCTTCAACAGATCAAAACGAGTCTCAGTGAGTTCTCTCATCTAGCAGGGATCGATCAGCACTCCTTTATCCCCAAATTGTTGAAAGAGCACTATGAAAACATGAGCTTGGAACACGACCAAGACTTGTACCAAAGCTACCAGCAAGCCTACCAGAAACATCAGAAAAAAGAAGACTTCTTAGCCAGCATTATTCTCAAGGCCAAAATACTTGGCTTCTATCCTGAGGTAGAGTTGGCTGCTAGCCAAGAGGAACTAGATTTCCTCTATGACTACCTCTTCTCTGTCATGGTCTGGGGAAATTTTGAGTTAAGCCTATTTTCACTGACCTCTCCTCTTTTCTCTGGTCAGCTCTATCGACAATACACAGAGGAGTTGGTCCAACGGGAGGATTTCAAGCTTCTCCTAGATTCCTCTCGTCCTGCTATCAATTCTATTTTCCTTAATGGCTTTTTTCTCGCCATTAGTTCAAATGAATTTGAAGATGCAACCTATTTTGATCACCTGATTAACAACCACTTTTACTCTGAGAACGAAGCCTACCTTCGGACGGTTTATCTCTACGCCAAAGGAGAATTTCTCTATCGAAAGGGAGAAAAAGAAATCGGTCTTGAAAAGATGGAACAGGCCATTCAGGTCCTCTCTATTCTGGATTGTAAGGACAGCGCCAACTACTACAAACAGGGCATGCAAGAACTGATCAATAAATCCTAAAAACTCACAGATCTACTCTGTGAGTTTTTGTTGAAAATATGCAACATTAATTTTTTCTTGCTTTTTAGGTTTACAATAGGACTATCAAGTAAAGAAAGAAGGTTCTTCCCATGATGACCAAACTAAAAAACCACTTCCTCCGCTTTCTTCTCTCACATACTAGCGTTTATCTGAAGGATCAGGAACTTCTTCTCTCTGATGATGAGAAACTAGACCTCTTCAAACAGATCGTTCGATCTATCAAACAAGTCATACCAACTGATCACGTGAAGGAGGAAGGCTTATGAAACTCTTAGCTCGTAATAAAATTTTTGCCTTACTCAGTCTTTCTCGCTTTTTGAATACCCTTGGTGCTGCCATCTACAATCTGGTCTTTGTGGTCTTTGCTGCCAGCATGCCACAACCGAGCCTAGCAGTTGGCATTGCCAATCTCATTGTATTTATTCCTAGCCTCTTTACCATTTTTGTCGGAATGAAGGCTGATCGCACGAAGAAAAAAGCTAACTGGTTGATCCGCATTGGCTATCTTCAAGCCAGCCTCTTCATCCTTATTGCTCTCATGACCAAGATTCCGGGTTACCTTGCCTTTTCGATTGTTTGCTTCTTAAACATTGTTTCAGATTGTTTGAGTGATTATCGCGGAGGCTTGCAACTCCCTATCATGAAAAAGAACATCCCCGACGAGGATTTGATGGAGGCCTATTCCTTCAACCAACTGCTTAGCATGGTCTGCTCGATTTCTGGACAAGCTCTAGGAGTTTGGCTGCTAGCTATCAGCCATCAAAATTTTGCTATGGTCGCTTCGATCAATGCCGTGACTTTTCTCCTGTCTTCCACTTGTCTCCTGATGAGAAAAAAGCAGCTGACACATGCTCCCGTCATTGAGCCCAAAAGTAAGAAATCTTTGGTACACGATTGCCAAGAGATGTACCAGAACGCAAAAAGTATTTTTGCAGATGAGGAGGTTCACCACTTTGGCAAGTTGCTCTTCTCATTGGTTCTCATCAATGCCCTAGGGGGATCCATCTCTGGTATCTACAATTTGCAACTGCTTCACTCCCCCTTCTTTCAGTTGAGTTTTAGCCAATCCCTCTTGATCTTAGAGGCAGTGACTATTTTAAGCATGGTCTGGGCTAGCCTGACACCCCATGACTATTTTTCCAAGCAATCGCTCCATCATATCCTCCTGTGGATCGCAGGTGGGCTGACCATGCTTGGGCTCACAAATATCCTGGTACACTGGGACATTCTTTCCCTTCTACTCATCACTTTCCTTGGTTATCTTGTAGCAAAAATCAACCCAAAAGTTTCCAGTCTTTTAATGAGCAAATTACCCGCTGAAAAATTAGCTTCTACCTCTAGCTTTTTGGGACTGATGGTCAGCTTTGCCATGCCACTTGGGACAGCTCTCTTTTCTAGTCTAGCTATCTGGAGCCTTCCCCTAGCTTGGGGGATCTTTGCCATCCTTGGTTTCACTACCCTCCTCTTAACAACCAAATAAAAAGTCCACCGTTTGGTGGATTTTTTACATTTTTCTTAGGCGAGCCACCCGCTCAGCAATGGGTGGGTGGGTATAAAAGAGTTTTTGCAATCCGGATTCTTTTTTTGGATCGTTGATAAAAAGAGCACTGCTCGCATCATCGACATGTCGTTGCATTGGTTCGCTATTGTCTAGTTTTAACAAAGCATTGATCATTCCTTGAGGATTCCGTGTCAATTCAACACTTGAAGCGTCTGCTAGGAACTCCCGTTGACGAGAAATGGCTAACTGGACCAAGGTCGCTGCTAATGGTGCTAAAACGATGGCAAGCAAGGAAAGGATCAAAATTACAATCTCCAAACCACCGCTACCTTCTCGATCATCGTCCCGGCTACGACCACCGCCCCACCACATCATCCGGCCACCAATGCTAGAAAGCATGGTGATGGCACTGGCAAGGGCCACTGCAATCGTAGAGATGCGAATATCGTAATTGCGAATGTGGCTGACTTCATGTCCGATGACTCCCTCCAATTCCTCACGGTTCATCACAGCTAGAAGACCTGTCGTTGCTGCAACAGCAGCATTTTGAGGATTAGACCCTGTCGCAAATGCATTCATAGAAGGATCATCCACAATATAGACACGTGGCATGGGGATCTGAGCTACCATAGCCATATCTTGTACAATATGGTAGAGTTGAGGCGCTTGCTCTTCCGTTACCTCACGCGCCCCATTCATCCGCATGACAACTTCGGTGGATTGAAAAATCATGCTAAAGGCATAGATTCCACCAATAATCAAAGCTAGGATGACGCCACCAAGGGAGGAGCCTAACCAGAGGTAACCAACGGCTGCTCCGATAAGAGCTAAGAGTATGAAAAAAGCAATAAGGAGAATCCAGGTTCTCCTTTTATTGCTTGCAATTTGGTCAAAGAGCATATTAGTCTCCTAATCCGCTAAAGTCCACCTTTGGTACTGCTTTTTCTTCTTCAGGCACTTGAAGGAATTCGGCTTGTTTGAAGCCAAACATTCCAGCAATCACATTTGTTGGGAAAGTTTCCAATTTCACATTGTAGTTGCTTGTCACACTGTTGTACAATTGACGGGCATAAGAAATTTTATTTTCTGTATTGGTCAATTCTTCTTGCAATTGCATGAAGTTGGTGTTAGCCTTCAAGTCTGGGTAGTTTTCAGCAACCGCAAAGATGCCTGCAACTTGACGTGAAAGAGCATCACTGGCTGCCATTGCTTCTGCAGGTGAAGATGCTTGAGCTACTTGTTGGCGAAGTTGAGTGACCTTAGCAAGTGTATCTCCTTCGTACTTGGCATACCCTTTAACCGTTTCGATCAAGTTTGGAATCAAGTCATTCCGACGTTTCAATTGTACATCGATTTGACTCCAAGCTTCGCGAGTTTGCATCCGACTTTTCACTAAACCGTTGTAAACTCCTACTACCATCAACACAAGGACCACAAGGATCCCAAGAAT
>SKET01002212.1_pt1 | contig 12049 bp, 12 predicted proteins | sample 4841461 | NCBI WGS metagenome assembly SKET01 (sample SAMN11008802, study PRJNA524170) | human gut metagenome | biome: Human fecal sample; material: Feces; isolation source: fecal sample from pouch patient p5 | host: Homo sapiens | place: Israel: Tel-Aviv | collected 2014-02-13
ACAGGCTCGTCTTGCAAAAATAGAAAAATTAGTGATGCCAGTTTCTTTCATTATCAATTTAATTCTTTCGTCTTCTTGTTCATTTACAAAGAATTTTTTTTGAATAATTCTCTCACGATTTTTGATTTTTTTCATCTTGTCAACCTTTCAAAGTACTGTCAACTCTAAAAGCCCTAAATAGGGGGTGAGTGTCTTTAGCGAGCTTCGTAAGTGTGTACACACTTACAGTAAAAAGTATTCAACTTTCACTCACAAAACCTAAAATTTCCAATTTTATTTTTGTTCGTTTCAGACGAATCTTTTTATTTTTGGTGGTGTCCCCCAATCCCCCTTTTTGAAAAAAATTAGAGCTTAATTTCAAATTCTTTTAAGACATCTTCGTATCAATTTTTGACTTCAAAACACAAATTTTTAACTTCAACTTCGGTCAAAGTTTGAACCTATTTTTTTGCGTGAATGTAATGATTTAATTCTTCTTTATCAATTAAATCTAATTGTTCATGTATCATTTCTTCTAACATCTCTACCAATACTTTTTTTGGAGTTGGAAATTTATTTGTCAGTTGAATGGCTTCTAAAATTTCACGTCCATAAAATTCAGTTTCTGTAAAATCTTCGCCTTGATAGTTAATCATAATTCATTTTCTCCTTTGATTTTTTTGTTTGAAAGTTTATCATTTTTTAGTTCAGTTTCTTGTGGTTTTTTTTCAGAACACTTTGTTTTTGCCTTATCAATTCTTTCTTTTATTCTCATTGATTTTTTTGGTACAGGAGCAACATATTTTTCTAATTCAATATCAATTTTTTCAATTAATTCTTTTGCGGTTGCTTGAACATTTTTCATCACATTTTCTAATTGTTCATCAGAAATTTTATCAAAGCCCCAAGAATTTAAATAGCCAATTGAATAATCTTTTGTGTCAATATTTAAATGATTAGCAACGACAAAAGCGGTAGATTCTGCTTCCAATTCTTGTAAAGCATATTTTTCAGAACCGAACACTTCTTGACTCTCTTTGTGCAATTTTGAATGAGTGATTTCATGCAATAAAGTTTTAATTCTTTGATAACCTTTTAAGTCCGGACTTAAACAAATTTCTTTCGTTGTAGGGGAGTAAAAACCATTTGCCCCAGAACACATTTCTGCTGTTTCTAAAACCTTAATTGGTACATCACTTGCCTTTGTGATTGAGAAAAATAATTTGCGATTATCATCAGGGTTGTCCGGCACATAAGCAACTGGTTTTGGTAAATTTTCATACTCAACTAATTGGTGTGTTTCAAAAACTGTTCCTAATTTAAAAGCGTAAATTTCTTGTTTTGGTTTTCCGTTTTTGTCTAGTATTTTATTTCCGTTGACATCTTTTTTATCTCTCGTACAAGGCATAAAAACTTTTAAACCATGTTCGCCTTTTTTTACATGGTAACCTTGATTTTTCCATGCTCCGAAAGAACCAACAAAACCAACATCAGGTTTTTGTTTTTGTAAAAATCTCAAATTTCTTGAAGAATAGTGAGGGCAAGAAGCAACAAATTTTAGATAGTTCTTAAACATTTCTGAATTTTTGTAGTCTGAAATATTTTCTTTGATAAGGTTAGATAAACCTTTAGTATCTTTTTTCTCTAACAATTCTTGAATGTTTGAATCAGCACCTTGTTTTGTTGTTTCTATGTTTTTATCTTTTGCTTTTTCTAAATCAATAACCATGTTTTCCCTACTTTCATTTTTTGTTTTTGAAAATAAATGATTTTCGTTTTGCTTATTGTTTTCTTGAATGTATTGTTTTGATATTTGAGCAAGTCCTTTAAAATCACAAGCGTTTTTTTGAAGCATTTCATACTTATAGTGATTTTTATTTAAAATCATCTACTGCTTTTTGTGCTTCTTTTTCTTTGCCTTGTTGGTCTTTCAGAATGTCAGAGATTTTGTTCTTGTCTTTGTTGGCATTGTCAATCTCTTTATTTTTATCAGCAACGTGTTTGCCTTTGTCTGGTGATTTGTCATTTTTGTTCAAGTCATCAAGCTGTTTATGCAAGTCTGAAAGTTGTTTGTTCTTTCCGTCCAGTTGTTTTTGAGTATCTGATATGGCTTTTTTCAACTCATTCACTTTGTTTGTGAGGGCTTGCTTTTTATCGTCATGTTCGGCTTGCTTTGCTTGTTTGTCTAGTGCTTTGTTTGCAAAGAATTTGAGTTGTTCATTTGCCGAAGCATATTCTTTTTCGTCTATGAATAGCTTCACAATTCTATCTGACAAGGCTTGACTATCAACGGACTTGATATTCTTTTTGAGAAAATCGATATCTTTGTTAAGCAAAGCTAATCGTAAGTCTATACTAGTATTTTCTTTTTTAGAGGTAATATTTGCCTTTTTAAGCTCGTTTAAGGCTTTTTGTTGCTCTTTGTTGTTCATTGTATCGATTTTATCTAAAACGCTTGTGAAAGCTTTTTTATCGGCTTTTAGTGCATTCACAGATTGTCCATTTTCAAGATACATATTAACAATATCTTTTTTAGGATAATTAAAATCTTTCATCTTTTGAGCAACTTTGTCATACTTTCCGCTTGTTTCTAATTGAGTGATTATCAGTTCTTGTGATAGCTTTTCTTGTTCTGAATTTCCACGATTGATTGATTGATTAAGTACAAAACCAATGACAATGATAAGCACAGTCATAAATGAAAAACCTATGATTGATATTTTTTTGATTGATATTTTTTCAAAATCTTTTCTTTCAATGTAATTAGCCTTGTCATTGATTACCGTCAAGTCTTTTGTAGCTTTATCAACTTTAGTAGCTTTTCCAATTTTGGGTGGTTTGGTTTCGTTAAAATTGACTAGTATTTTATCAAAATCGGTGTCAGCTTCTAAAGGTAATTTCAAAAGTTGTGAGTGAATAAGGCTATCATTTTTATTAAATTTTGATATTTCAACTGACTTTGTGTTTAGTTCATATAATTTCAACAATTCAGAGTTTGTATCAATAACTAACTTAATTAAATCAATGTATTCTAAAGGTTTGTTATTTTCTTCTTTAAACTTCTTAATATCCGTTTTTGAAAACACATAGTAACTTTTTTTTGTCCCTAAATTCATTTTAAACCTCCTTATAGCTATATTCTCGGATAGCTTCCGCTTGGTCTTAAATTTTAAAAACCAAAAATTTCAGATCCACGCTAAATTAGTTATCTAAAGCTAGTTACTGATAATGATTTTGATTATCATTGTTTGATTTAAGTTTTTCAATCGCTTCATGAATTGTCATTTTAGAATTTTTTAGAAATTCCATAAGATAGTCTTTCTCGCTATCCTCGATTTTCTTTTTAACTTCTTTAAGTTCTTGATTGATGTTATCTCTTTTTTTAATTAGAGCTTTTTGTTGCTTAATTAATGCTTCTTTTCTTTCTTGTAAGGTTTGGTTATTCATTTTAAAATCTCCTTTATTTTCTCTTTTTGAGTACCTGCATATCTTTTATTTTTGTGAATGAAAGTAGGTACAGTATGAATTGTGTACTCATCAATATAGTGTCTGTTATTGATTGGTTTAAGATTGATAAACTGTATATCTTGTTTGATTAGGTTGTGTAGATAAATTTGTTTGAATATCTTTTTACAGTCCGGACAGTCATCACGATAGAATAATTGTATTTTGTCTTTATCTATGCTTTTTATAGGCACTTGACTATGTTCGGTGCGATAAAAATTTAAACCAAGTAACAGAAAGCCTGTGAGGGCTATCACTATTGACCCTTTAATTATTTTTTGTATCAAGTTTAGTTAATTCTCCTAACACATGGAAATCAACAAAGATATTTTTTTTCTTATCAAAAGTACCAACATATTGCCAACTTGCTTCGGTAGGGTAAGTATCAATTACCATTTCTTGGTCTACAACAACAAGCACTTTCTGTAAATTATCTTTGGTGGGTTGAATATATATATCCGGACTTCCTTTAATTTTTGATACAGAACTTACACTTGCTTTATAATCTTTAGCAACTTTTTTTATGTTTTGTTCTAAGGCTTCTTCCGTCATATATTTTCCGGCTTCATCTCGTTGTTCTTTAACAGTAACGTGTTTTGTATCATATACCAAGAAAGCATTTAAAATACCTTTTGTTGATTTTTCTATTTGTTCATCTACTTTGCCTTGACCTGCTTTTTGTGCTTCTTCATTTTGCTTTTTAATTTTTTGATTTTCAGCAGATAATTTAGAGATACTGTTATTTTTTTCGTTCAATTTCATGTTCGCACTAATGCTTGTTGCAAACAGAGCTACTACTGCAATAAGCAATGCTACTCCGAAAACACCACTTAATATTTTAAAAAATTTATTTTCCATGCTGTGCCTTTCCTTGAATAAATAGAATTTGAGATACTGTTTCTTTACTTAAAACTCGCCAACTACGTGTACCAGTTCCTGCTTTTACTACATTTGTTTCACTTACAAGAATAGAACCGTCAGGGTTAATATATTCAACTACTGCTATATGACCGGCTACTGGGTCAGAACCTGCTACTCCTGCCGGTACACTAGCCCCCCAACCAATTTGTGGTTTTCCTTTTTCTACTTTATAGCCTTTAGCTTTAGCACTTGCTCCCCAATTACCGCCATTTCCGCTGTCGCCACTAAACCATTCAATCGGCATTCCAATTTGAGCAAGACGATTATAAACTCCCCAAGTACATTGCCCAAAAGGATAACTATTACCTGAATAGTTTTTGTCGTCAGGCATTGGTAAAGTGAGTTTTCCAATATACTCTTTAGGCAAATCTAAAACAGGTGCTCCATTTTTACCGTTAGATGTGTTAGGGTCTACCACACAACCATTATCATCAGCATTTACTTCGTTTGTATTCTTGCTATCATTTTTATGTGGGTCATTGTTTGGTATTACATTAGGTATAATATGGTTTGCTTGATATGGTGTTTTTCCATATTTTTTAATGGCTTCATCATCAATAAACTTATAATTTTGACCTAACGTATTATAAGCACTTAAAAGCGAGCTTAAATATTTAGGGTCTGTTGCCCAACCTCCCATATAAATTGCTGTTAAGGTTGCTTGTGGGTTTGTGTTATTGATTGCTCCTTTATACAAAGTTTGATGTGCCATAAACTCTGCTTTACCAACTATGCCTGCGTTATAATCCTTAAACCAAGTGTAAGCTCCTCCTGTATTATCGCCTACGCTTGTTCCTTGTTTCGTTCCTGTTATATCAATACTATCTTTGCCATACGTGGCAATTGTTATTGGAAAATCAGAAAGTTTACTTGTTTTAACTCCCCCCATATTGTGTGCTTTCCAAAAGGAAGTACCACTAGGGTTTGTAAAATTAAAACCATTTTCTACCATTGATTGAGCTATACTTGCGGACGGTAGAAAGCCTCCTGCTTTCCATGATTGAATATAGGCTTCTTTATGACTTTTAATGAAATCATCAATGCTTTTTGCCGGCTTTCCAACCTCTTCGTGTTGTGGGTCAACTGGTTTTACGCAATTATCATTTTGTCCGGTAAACACACAAACGACCATGACAATTACAATAACAAGCACTCCGACAATTAGAAAAGGAAAAGAGATAATACCTGATACGGTTGTTGCTACTGCTCCAACAACTGCCTTGCTTGCCATTGCTACATTTTTTGCTACTTTTACAGCTTCAAAGGCTATCTTTTGACTTGCTTTTTTTTCAACTCTATTAAAGTTCCTTTTTAAGAACTTTTGGTTAGGGTCTGTTTTTCTTAAATATCTTGAAAGAGTTCTACTATTACCAAAATATTTAGTTTGGAGTAGTTTTTTAGAAATAGCTCTATTAGTTTTAACAGCGACTTTCTTTCGAGTAGTATTTACTGTCTTTTTAGTATACCCAACTGCCTTTTCATCTGCACTACTATTATCTTTTTCGTTTATTTCTGAAAAACCAACAACATAAGGGTTGCTTATCTGTTTAGCTTTATTGGCAACTCTTGTGATTTTTTTTATTTTTCTAAACTTTGTTCTTTTAATAGGTTTTATGTTAAATTTAAACTCTTTTAAAGGTTTTGTAGTTTTAAATTTGATAGCTTTCGTGCTTGATTTTTTTAAGATAATCTTATTCTTAATCTCTTTGCGATTGAGTACCTTATTTAATTCTCTTTTTAATCTATCTCCATTCTTAAAAATATACTTTCCTGCCATAAAGCACCTCGTTAGTCCGTTTGCATAATCTTATATAGTTCTGTGCTACTAGGAATTGTGTTTTCAAAAGGAACAATCGCATTACCTGCAATAATTAGACCACTACCCTTTTTAGGTGTTTTTAGGTATTGTTCTTGTTGTTCTGTAATGTTGTAGTGCTGTTTTATTATTTCAATGGCAAATTTTTTCTGTTTCAAGAGAACTAAAAACTCTGAATTGAAAAACATTGACCGCCCTTCCGGTGTTTCTAGGACGGTATCAATAAACTGTGTAATACCAGTAGGGTTTCCGCCATATTTACGTATTCTTGACCAAATATCTTTGAATTTTTCACGACTTATTTCACTTGATTTTCCGGATAGTAAAACTTGAATTTCATCAAAATAAACCCACGTTGTTATCCCTTTTGCATTGTTCTTAACCACACGCTGCCAAATGTTTTCTTCTAGTGCCATAAAGCCAAAAGGTTTAAATTTAGTTGTCAATTGACTAATGTCATATACGATAAATCTTGAATTTAAATCAACATTGGTTTCTTTTGAAAAAATATCCATTGAACCAGTGATATACATTTTAATTTTTTGAGTTAAATCTAAGGCTTCTTCATTGTTAAAGGTTTTAGTTTCTAGCACCTCGTACCATTCTAAAAGCGTTGGTTTTTCATGTTTTTGGTAAGTTTCTATTGTTACTTCATCAATAATACTTTCTTGTATTTCTGATACTGTTTCAAAAAGTGATGAAAATAAACTGACAAGAAAACTTGATTTTAAACCTACTGGGTCATCTCCGTCTTTTAAATCTTCTTTTTTTGGTAAATCTAAAATATTGATATGATGTTTAGTATTTGGTGCTATTTTAATGAGTTGTCCGTCCAATTTTTCAGGTAAATCATTGTATTCATCATCAGGAGATAACACTATTACTTCATCTTTAGGGTTTTTTAAGAGAGTAGTAACAATTTCATTTTTAGCTGTCATAGACTTACCAGAGCCGGAAACGCCAGTTATAAGCCCATTGGAATTGTCCATACTTTCATCTCGTCTATCAATTGAAATAATGTTATGAGAGAATAAGTTGATACCATAGAATTTACCTTTTTTGTGGTTAATATCAACTGTTGTGAAAGGCGAATTGACAGATAAGTTAGGTGTTATCAAATCACGTTGAAAAGTCTTTTCACAGTCTGTATAGTTCTTTCCAATAGGTAACACAGAATTTAAGGCTTCTTCTTGTAGATAATCTAAAGTTTCAAAATTTGCACCATATTTTTCTCCAAGTGCTTTAATAATTCTTGAGTTTTCAGTTCTTTCTTCTTTAGTTTTTCCTGTTATATAGACTAAAAAGATAGATGAAAACTGCTTATCTCCTGTTTCACGAACTAAATTGATAACCTCATTTAAATCTTCTTGTGTTTCTTTTGCTGTTCGTCCGATAAAATCAGGCGAATAACCGTCTTTAATAGCAATTTTTTGTTGTTTAATAACTTCACTCTCAATACTTGTTGCTTGCATTCTTAAACGTTTACTCGTTTCAATAATTGAGTAAGGGTCAGCTTGTATTGTAATCACTAATTCTTGCCCACACATGCTTAAATCTTTAAAAAGTCCATCCGATAATTCCATTGGAAACTCCTTTAAATAAAGCACCTGATTAAATCGTTCGCCAACTTCCACACCTGATTGACTAAATTTCAGAGATTGAGGGGCGATTAAATCTTTTGTCGTTAGACAAGATTTTTTTATATCGTCAAAATTTCCATATAAAGGCTTGTCATAGTTTAAAATTTTGTTGAATAAAGATAATCTCTCTAAACCTGTTTGTTGCTTAATAGGCACTTCGATAGGAGCTAGTGAGCTTGCTAGTAACGTTTCAGTATTCTTTAATTTACTTAACGCTTTTTTCTTATTTTCGGCTTTTGTTGAAATAGTAATGTAGCGGTCTATTTGATAATTGTTATAGCCATTTTGATAATTTTCGAGTATTAAATGGTTTAATTCTTCTCTTAAATAATCGTAATCATCTCCTTGTAATTCAAATTCATTTTTTTGTTGATATTCTTTACTATGAACTTTTGATACTAATATTGTTAATTGAAAATGTTCCTCGTCAGAAATAGTGTTTATCATTGAATTGTATTTTTCAAAAATGGTCTGTTTCGTTTCAATTGTCGCAGTTGCATAGTTAGTTGAACCCAGCTCATAGGTCATAGAATAGTTATCATCAACAATATTCATCAACCCATTTTCAAAAAGAGAAGTGTATTTTAACGTATTTTGACTAGAAGTTTTTTTAGCTCGATTAGCATTAGTTTTCAAACGTTTCAATTTTAACTTTTCATGCTTAGATAAAGGGGGCTGTTTCTTTGACTTTTTTTGATTGAATAAATTCTTTATGTTCATATTTTAATACCCTTTCTGTTTGATATGTCCTTACTTTAGGTGTAGTTAGATATTTCCATTTTAATTTAAAATATTTGTCGCCTGTCAAGCCCTTTAATTTAAATAGTGACATAAACAACCCAACAAACAATAACAGCAAGATAGGTATGTTATATAAAACCTCATTGATATGTAGCATGAAAGAATTTAACATCAATAGACAGGTAGCTAAAAATATCATCAATAGTGCTAAAAATTGTCTGAATGTCATGCCACAAACTTTTGCATGTATTTTTGAACCGTCTTTATATACTCGTACATTAAAATTCATTTTTAACCTCCTAAACCAACGACTTCTTTTGCAATTCTTCCTGATTGAAAGACTAGAACCGCAACAACAATTGGTTTTATAATAGCGACAAGTCCTCCTGCTAGTGTTCCACTACCGTTTGGAGCTGAAAAATAATTAGATATTCCTAAAATGATTAAAATAACAAAGCCTTGCAAACATACCGCACAATATTGTTTTAAAAAGCTGATACCGATAGAGCGATATTCCCTTGAAGCGAAAGATGAAAAGGCTATAGGGGCTAGTATTGTATAGATGTACATTTGCAAAGTCCTCATTACTATAACCACTAAGACAATGATACTAGCTACCGTTCCTGCTAAATACTCAATTACCCAAGCCATAATTTTTCCTAAACCGTCCCAAATTGACGGTGCTGACGGACTTGACGGAGAAATTACATTATACGTTCCTAAATCTTTAATTAAAGAAATAGCACCTGCACTAATTGAATTAATAAAAGGAAAAATTAAATGAACGCTTGCGACCATAGCACCTGCTAAACAAGCGGTAACTCCTGCTTGTAGCATTGTGATAGGTACTACTGTTCCCTCATTATTTCTATTCGCTTCTTCAAAAATTTTTGCTATTTCAAAAATCAGGAAAAATATGATTAAATATGTTCCTACTTTAACAGTTGAACTAGAAAGTACATCAGTTACATATTTCCAAGCATTAGTGTTAAAATCGGCTTCTTGTCCTCCTAAAACTTTAAATAAGTCCATAAAATGAACCTCCTAATTTCTTTTGCTAATTATTAAAACAAAACATAACTATGGCAACAACAACACCAATAAGCAAAGCTAATAATACTAGTCCGCCTAACAGATACCCCATAATAGACGAATTTTGTTCCGAAAAAACGATTTTAAAGGCTCTTACAACCGCTCCGTCCGATGATGAATAGTATTCTTTCAGCTTTTCATTTAACTTATCCAAGTGTCCTAAATAATAAAACCATGCAATAACTAGAACAATTTCTCCAATCAGGACACCCTTTGCTTCTGATATGTCTTCTATCAAGTTTTCCATATTTTTTGCATTTCTTTTTTGTCTATCTGTATTAAAAAAATAGCTTTTTATCCGCTCTAAAAATAAATTTTTAGACCCGAAAGCTATTTTTTTAATATTAAGCTGTCGGAGGTGCTGAAAGTAAATTAACTAGTAATGTTGCTCCACCAAGTAACAAGCCACCAATAATTAGCATAATTCCTCTTGTACGTTGTCCTCCATTACTTTCTGCCATACTTTCGGCAATTTGAACAATTCCAACAATGATTAAACCGATTGAGCCTGCACCAAAGAACCAAGTCAATAACTTCTTAATTCCGTCAAGGGCGGGGTTTGCTGCTAAAAATACTAGTGTGTTAGAGTGAGCTTGTACTAAATTTTCAAGTTTATTCATAATTATTTTCTCCTTTAGTCATTAAATTGGCTATAAATATTTTCTACATATTCATCATCTTTTAAAGTTTCTTCTTCAACTACATTTACAATTTTTTTCTTGTGTACTGGTTTGAAATCAAACCAATTTTCATCATTTGAACTTCTGCTCCATTCACTTGAACGTTTGTGTCCGTTAAACTTAAATTTTTTACCTTTGTACATTGGCATTGATGATATTGAAATCAAGCATTCATCACGTGGCAAGCGATTAACTTCATCTTTAGTGATTAAATCTCTTCCTAAAACATCATGATTGATTGAATATGAGCCTTGACCTCCTCTATTCTCTGTTTGTTTTCTCATATTTATTGTTTCTTTTCCGGCTCTCTCTGAAAAGAATTTTTCCGTTTCCGGCTCCGTAGAACCGGATAAATACATGATAGTATCACAGTTACCAACAAAACTTTGCCAGTCGTCTTTATATAACGCTCTAAGCTGATTAAGGTTTTGTAGAATGATATTTATACTCATTTCTCTTGAACGAAAAACAGCTAAGGCTTCTTTGATGTTCGGTATTTTACCTAAGTTTGCGAACTCATCTAGTATAAATCGAACGTGCAAGTATTCATTTTTAGGTGGGATATTATCAATTTTATATTCTAGTGTTCTAAAAGCTAAAACAAATATCATGGTCGTTAAGAAATTAAAGGTTGTATCCATGTCAGGGATAGGTAGATAAACAATAGTTTTTTTATCTATCCAACTGTCAATGTCTAGCTCATCATCATCAAGAACTTCTCGAATATCTTTTAAATCAAACATTGAAAATCTAGCGGTTGCAATTGCTAAAACACTACTTCTTGTTTTACCTTTATAGTTTTTGAAACTATTAAATTGTGTAACAGCGTAATTATCTGAACCAAAATCTTCTTCAAATTCTTCAAATGCCAGTTCTAAGGGAGAGGGTGTTTCTTCATCTGTTCTATTTAATAATCTGATTAAATCTGAAGCCTCATATAATTTTGGTAACTCTATTTCTTTGTCAGGGTTTGTTTCTACTTCATCTTTATAGTTGTAATAAAGCATTGAAAATAAAGAACTCAACAATAATTCTTCTGACTTATCCCAAAAAGGTTCGCCTTTTTTACTGTTCTCTCCATTGGTCGCATCTATAATACATTGAATAACACGCTTTAAAGTAACTTCATCTCGAATATACTTAAAGGGGTTAAATTTGTTTGAATTGGAAAAGTCATTTACGTTAAAACATTTAATGGTATATCCGTGTTCACTCATCATTTTTCCTGTTTCATGTAGTAACTTCCCTTTAGGGTCAGTAACAACATAAGAAGAATGTAATTGAGATAGGTTAGGTTTGACAAACATTTCTGTCTTACCTGCACCTGCTCCGGCAATTAACAAGATGTTTTTATTACGTTGATATTTAAAAGGCATTGAATGAGTAGGTAAACTCATTTTTATATCTTTAGAAAGAATGATATTCATATCTTCTTCCGGTGGTGTTTCGCCTTTTTTTATTTTAGGTGGTTTTGCTTGAAAAGGTTTCAATTGACCTTTAGTTGCCCAAGTTGCTGAACCATACTCTTTACCTTGTCTATATTTACCTGTACCCAAGCTAAGAATTAGTATTAAACCTCCAATAAATAAACCCAGTAAGAATAGTAATAAAGGATAGGTTTGAATACTGAAAAATAAATAAGGAGAACTTGTTACTTTTTCTAAACAATTTATAAG
>SKET01002217.1_pt1 | contig 12027 bp, 11 predicted proteins | sample 4841461 | NCBI WGS metagenome assembly SKET01 (sample SAMN11008802, study PRJNA524170) | human gut metagenome | biome: Human fecal sample; material: Feces; isolation source: fecal sample from pouch patient p5 | host: Homo sapiens | place: Israel: Tel-Aviv | collected 2014-02-13
ATGGCATGCCACAGCTCATGATATGAATTTATATCATAAACTAGATTTGATTAAATGGCACATCATATTTTTGATTATGATAAATGCATTTGCGTTATGTTTATCTATGTGTTTTTAAAGGGAAAGTGCACATTTGTGAGTGTGCACTTGATTTAATTAATTAGTTTTTTCGTAAAAATCTTGCGTTATCTGATTAACGTTACTTTGAATTTCGTCCGTTGCTTTTTTCACCATGTCTTCCACATACTCGCTTAGATCAATTTTACTAAAATCCAGCGCCTGAAATTCCTCTGGTGAGAATCCACGGCATTGTGGAGAGCTTGCATCGCCCCAGCCATTGAAATTCTTCAGTTGAGGACGCCCCTGTTCATGAATGATTCGCGCAAGCTTAGAGTTAAAGCAGCAATATGACGTGGCTTTTTGTACGCAACCCAGTAGCGGTATTTTCTTTTTGCAGTAGGTTCCAATCTCATGACAATAGCCGCTGTCTGCCGCCATTGCTGTTTCCATCGAGGTTTGATCACAGGCTTTCATCAGATATTCCATTACGAAATACATTGCTACAGCGATAGCTATAGTCGCGGGGTTAAACATAGCAACTAATGCCTGACTGAACCCCTGCGCGGCCATTGAGGATGCAATCGCGGCATCCCCGGTTGCTTGCATTGCAACCGTATAATAAGTGTATGCCTCTTGCGCTGCGGTATAGAGTTTGGAGACTGTACTTGCTGTGGTTGAAAGGCTTCCCATTGCACCCACACCATCTGTAAATACTTTCCCTTCGCTTTTACAGCAGTTTTTATATGCTGTGTCGATACCGGCTAGTTTGCAGTCTTGGCCGCGTCCACTGAAGATAAAAAGTTGATCCATACAAACGCCATCTTCATTTTTCTTTCCATCATCGACGAGCATTGAGCCGTCAACATTTCCTTCATCAACAGGTTTATTGACGCTGATATCAACACACTTATTGGGTGAGCATGATGCCCCTCCATTGTTATTCAGACATGACTGATTAAGCCCAATCGGGCAATAGTTTTCTTGTGTATCCCATACACACTTATTACCGCTTAGTGTTCCTTGAGAACAGCTATATTGGGGGGATGCCTGTGTGGATTTCACGCACCGACCATTTTGAACAATATACCCTGGATTACAAACTGCTTTAACCGGGCCACCATTCGTAACAACTTTGCACTGATTATTAATCAGAGTGCCAGTTTGACAGAGATAATTCAGATTAGTTGACTCTGTTTTCTTGCACTGACCGTTAATTAACTGTGAGCCTGAAGGGCAGGTTAACTGAACTGCGCCTTTATCAACACTAACAATACATTGGCCGTTAACAAGTGATCCTTGATTACATATATAACGAGGACTAACAAAACATACGGCCAATCCTGGAACTTGAGATACCCCCTGACAAGCGAGAATCGGATATCCAGACGGTGCAGCAGATGTATTGTAAAAAGAACAGGCAGGTGAACCAGCAAATGTTGTGGAGTTTGTGCCACTTGGACAGCTTGCTGTAGGTGTGGTTTGCGACTGGCTAATACATCTGCCGTTTTGGATCACAGAACCTGCCGGGCATGATTGGGTAGGGTTAGTGTATGTAACTTTCTGACACCCATTACCGACTACGATATAGCCGCTAGGGCAATATGCCTGTGCTTGAAGATATTCTTCCTTCATGCACTGACCATTTTGAATAAAATATCCTGAAGGGCACTGACTACCTAAAGGCGCATATTCGTACTTAATACACATACCGTTAGATTGCATTGTATATCCTGCAAGGCAGTACGGGGTGGCATTAGCAGAATGATTTAGTGTTGCTGTTCTGCAAGCAGTATATTCGCCTTCATCTCCTAAATAGCCATTTGTGTTCAAATCCTGACCGCAGACAAAGTTAGGAGCAATGGGGTTTTCCGCTCGAACTGGCATAATACCTATCAACATAACCAGTTGAGTTATTATAAGAAGATAGCTAACTATTGATTTGATAATACCCATCATTGCCTCTTATTTAGCAGAGCCGTCTGGCTTTTTGGTTTCACCCGAGCTACAAATCATATCCTGACCAGCCTGGCGAATTACTTGCATGATTGCCGAAGCTTCAGCAAACTCATTTAAACACTGACAGGCTTTAATAACCTCTTCCCCAGAACCAGACGGACAGGCATTATTAGCATCACATTCATAGTAGAAATTATCATATTTAATTAACCCAGAACTATTGTTCTTATCTACCTGTCCACTGATTGACATATCTGGCGTTGTTTTCGGCTTACGTGTCTTGCACATGTTTATACATGGGCCAACAGTTGGCATTTCAGGCCAAAATAATTCACCTTCACCGTATGTTACTTTTCCATTAGAGAACATCTTATCCTTGTAGTCACCAGGAGTGACGGTTTTGTTTATATATGCTTTTCTTTCTATGATGTTGTCAAAATTAAAGTCAACTTTCCGGTTGCAACGATAAGAACGCTTTTTGTTAAACCAGTCCCTTTTTATTGTGATAGAGCAAAAATTCCCCTGTAGAACTTTTGTTTGAGGTAAAGGGTATAAACCAGTATTGATGCTACCAATAAATGATTTAACACCATCAACAGATTCATCTACTAACTGGCAGTTTTGATCATTCTCATAAGCTGAACAGGTATTGGTCGTATATTCTTTTCCTTCTCTACAGGAAAGGTCTGCCTTGAGACGAACCAAAGCGTATCCCTCACCTTCACCTGATACTTCTACGCGTATTTTGAATTTAACTGGGCCATTTTGTTTTAATATGTGGGAAAAATCGAGATTGGGAGTCACGTTCCATGATTTACTCAGTTCGCATGCTCCTGGTACTGGACCTGAATCATTCCAGTTACCGTATGGACCTGACCATACAACTTTATCGCCAGCCCAGAGTTGCATCCAGTCATCGAACACAGCATTTATAAGAGTGGCACTTTCAATGCGGGTATAGTCCTTAACAAAAAAGTTTGAGTCAACTTCATAATATTTGCATGAACCACTCCAGTAGTTATCACCCAGCTTTCCAAGCACTAATTGAAGACAATCAGAACCACATTGTTGAACAGAGCCTTGTCCACCATCAAACGCAATTATTTCATTTAATTTTGGTTCATCAATGCTTATGTTTCTTGTTATATCACATTTATAAATATCAGATTGTTCATTGGGATTAAGACTACCGCCAGTTATCATCCTGTATGCGTCACTGGTTTTTGTGGAATCATTAGCATCGGTTTTCATAGCATTATAATTGTCCTGGTAAGACAATATTTTTTTTCCATCAGCAGTACCGAAAAAACCTTCAGAATCCCCCATAGAGCAAGATGCGGTATCGCCGCCGACAAACGATGCAGAAACACCGTCTACTTTTATCTGACTTAAAGTAAACCACGGGTTAGCCCCGGACAGAGCTTGTGAAGCGCCCCCGCCGAGGTCATTTAGGATCTGCTCTAAATTATTCCATGCGAGATTGTTACCACAGCTATTGTTAATACAGTAACAGCCACCTAATTCGCTCATGGCAACGCTTTTACGTCCTAATTGATAGTTCTGGGAATTTGCCACCCAAGCCCATGATGAACAGGTTGCCGCGTTGTTTGCATCTGTACAGGTCTGAAAGCCATTACTACATACCACGGATACATCCCATCCCGGTGCCGTGGTAATATCAAGACTGCCGTTTAGATCGGTATCCTGCATAATATTCAGGATTTTTAAATTACCATTAGCTGACGGTTGCACCAGGAAGCGCATGAATTCCGATGATCCTTTACAGACAGCTTTCCCATTAAAGGATGTCTTCCCATCATAGGTTTGCATATTGTTTTCGCCTGAAATTGGTCGGATTTGTGTTTCATTTAAACGGGAGGCGTTACTTGTTTTCCCTTTGACAGTTGATGAAATTGAGCCTGCAACATCTTTACTTTGGTTAATTTTGGTCGTGTCGGGAGTTGTATTGATTTGCGCATGCGCAAAGATTGGGAGCAAAAATGCCCCCAACAGGAAAGGGTGTTTCATCATGCGTTATCCTGCTTTGAACTGTATTGGCGAGATACCTGAAAGGTGACGAAGTGCTTCAACCGGTTCAATATTTTGCGCAAGTAAGCGGTCGAAAGCCGCGACGTCTTTACCATCGGATGTATTGATCCAGTAACGCCAGTTATCAACGCAAAGACGAGCAACACCCATACCCAATGGGCAATCAATAAACACTTCACCGTAATTTGGACGTGCGTTGCGAACGCTACGTAACAGCTTAAGGGGAAATCCACCGTTTATATTGGGTAACACACCTTTGCTGGCCGCTTCGTCATACATACTGGATGTCAAATAATAACGCCACTGGGCGTTAGATTTAACGACATCACCGAGTCCTGGTAATGCCAGATAATCCAGAGGGGACTGAATTACTACTCCCATAGCACCACGATACTTACGTGCTCGCCTGTAGCATTCATTGATCATTTGGGTTAAACCGTCCATTGTGACGAACCCAGTTTTTTGCAGCATTGACGCAACTTCTTCAACCAGAATAATATTGGGCGTGGTTCGGTCAGACAAATATAAGTCCATCGTGATGGCATTCATCAGGTTGACGATCATCGGATAGAAAAGTTGCTTTACGGAACGCAGTTTTTCAATATCGGTACAAACAAACTGGTCATCTTTAATATTGAAGGTCGTGGGGCCGGTAAAGAATTTTCCGTAATAGCCATCAGACTTAAAATTACTAAGAAGAAATGCAAGTCTACCCGCAGTCTGACTTAATTCCATAGCACTGGTAGATGTTTGATCCATGAATTCGGAATCAATAAATTTAGCTGATGTCAGATAATCAGTAACAGCGTCAGTTCCACGCAGTTGTTGGCCGTCATCAACGGCATATTTGCACGCACGGTCAATGAGATTAGCTTCCATTTCATTGACTGGTTGACTCGTAAATGCATAAGCGCAGGCACTGAATACTATCTGTGCAGTAGAGATGTTTTGTGCCAAATCTTCTGCATCGTTCCAGGTAAAGTCGAGGGGGTTAATGCAAATGGGTTTCTGTAAATTAAAGTCAATATAACGCCCTTTACGAATACGGGTGAGTTTTTCATATCCTCGCCCCAGATCCATAACTCGTCCTTTTGCTCCGATGCTCAGGTAAGAATCAAGCATATCATTAAGGAAAAAAGATTTACCGCCCCCTGTCTCGGCGCAAACTGAAAAGTTATGAGCGTTAGCACGGGGATCGTACATATCGATACTGATATTCTGTCCTTTTCTTCCAATATATGACTGGACTGGCCGACCACCACCACGAAAATCCCCTTGTACGGGAAGAAATCGAGATATGTTTTCATTATCTAAATAAAAATGGCGGTCTATTGTTTCAATGTTATTTTCTATATGATAGAAACCAAAAGGTAATGAAGTATAGAACATTACTTGTTTAATGTTCTGTTCATACATCATTTCAAAATCATGGCCTTCCCAGAGACTTTTTGCCTGACCAGCGGCGACAAGTGTATCCTGTTCTGTATCACCAAAAACCCAAAGTTGAGGTATGATATAAGAGAATTTACTCTGCTGGGCAATCATGTTCTGCATGATTGCAAACTCCTTGATACGTTCATTTAAAGCAGCAGCCAGACTTGCGCCCACTCTTTGAAACATAGTTTGCGTAGCTTTATCTGATATGTTCTTTTTCAGATCATCGTAGATAATAGTAAGTGTGAACATAAATGGCGATTTTATCTGTCGAATGTCATCTTCCTGCCCCATAAAGCCACCAAAGAGTTCATTTGTGCGTAATGGGTTGTTGTTTTTCTGGGGAACAACATTAGGGAAAAGGCAAATCCCAAAGCGGTTTCCAATTTTATTCATAGAGCCAGGGAGACTAAAATCAAGATTTGATATGCTCATTTGTTTACGTAATGGGCGATTAGCGTCATACAATCCTTGAGAGGGCTTTCCACTGAAGAATTCTGAAGCCCACTTAATCATGTCTGAAGCGTTCCAGCGGCGGGGTTCCATAAATTCAATGGATTGCTCAAGAGAAACCAGTAGCTCTTCAGAAATCCGTTTTTCATTTTTCACTGTTAGGAATAGTCGAAAATTACGTATAGGTATATTCCGCATTTTCTCCACACCTTTTACACCTTGTCGTATAAACGTCTCCATTGCTTCCACGTTCATTGCAGTAATGGGATCGTCTGTATTACGAACGTCTCGATATTTTCTTAAATAATCATCCATGTTGTGATCTGGAAAAAGAATCCACTGTGTAACAGTACCTTTAGGAAACTGGGAACGAATAACGCTGTGGAGCTTATCCAGTTTGTCATTGCCTAAAAAAGCTAGAGGCTTGAGTTCCCAGACCCAACCTATCGTATTATCAAAATTCAGGAATGAATTGCTGTCATTAGCTTCTCCGGGCAGTCGTTCATGGAAGCTTAAATAAGGTAAATATTCACTGGGTTGATCACGTACAGATAAATTTAGAACATCGGATTTTGTTACTTCTTCTTTGAGGAACAGGTGCTTTTCAACTAGGCGTTGTAATGTTTTGAGCATCAGCCTTTTCCTCCCATCAGGAATGAAGGGGCAGCATCGTCGCGGGATAACTGATAATCGGTGAGTACGAATTTCGGCCCGTTAAGCATGGTAAATACGTAACGGGGCATGTAGGCAGTCTGTTCATCAAGCCCTGGTGAATAAGACAAAATCAGAGTTCTGACGACGGTAGGTTGACGCACAACGGGAGTTTGTGGCGCATCTATTAGTTTGGCCGTTTGTTCATAAACCCGATCACGATAACTTGTATAGGCAGGAGTTGCTGGGGCGCGTGACGTGTCAGCAACAGCCGCATTTTTAGCGGCAGATTCCTTTGGGTCATTCTGAACCCCATCTTCAGTAATGGCATGCCCCATATCGCTACCGGTTGTGGCTTCGGTATAAGCGTCATCAGACGAGATGCATTTCCCGTATCCGTCCTCAAGTTTACAGGCGAAATCGTTGTGATACGGCAGAATGGAACATCCAGTAAGGACAAAAGAGGTTATCATTAACAGGCTAAGCTTAGTCATTTTCATTATTTAATCCTTACTTCTTTAATAGTTAGTTCAGCGGTTTCTTGAATGAACAGCATGACGTCTTTACCGGGACCAGTTTCGAGTGCCGGTGAGGTTTGTTGGGCAAGGTTAAGCAGGTATTTCGATACTTCAGTGAATCCACCGGCTACGCCAGTAGCTGCTCCATTTTTAACGGCTTCGTCTGGTTTGATTGTGTTAATACTTCCAAGCGGAGACACGTTTTGCTGGATGCTTTGGTTGCCTATAACGTTCGCGAATGCTTCGACAGATTTCGCTAGTACAGTACCGGCAAGTAGACGACCAGCACGGGAAACCACTCGGGCAGACATATCGCGCTTACCATCACGATCGGAGACAAAACCCTTAACCTGACCTTCAACAATGTACCTGCCATCCATCGTCATACAGTGGATAGAGACGGGGAGAACAATAATGCGCTCTGAACTCAGATTGCCGCTTACATTGGATATATTGAAACAGCCACGCAGGTTCATTTTGATAAAGTTAGGAAGTTGTGCCGGAGCCTGTACCCTGAACATAAGTGTTTGTGGGTTTTCAGAACCAAACTCCCCGGTCAACGCATTAACGCCAACCAGAAGTTTTGCTTTCATAAATCCAACCGGCAACTGGATCGTATTCTTTTTTGCATTTAAATCCGTATCAGGCGTGGTTAACGGTATATCGCCATTACCTTCAGAAATTCCACCGAGCCATTGAGTTTCAATGGGCGCTGTTGTTTGTTCTGAATTTGATTCAGGGCTACCGACATTGGTTGATGGTGTGGGGAAATTTGTCATCCCTGGGTAATCAGCTAATGTATTGGTATTAGAGTTGGCTTTCTTATCTGAAGAAACTAACTCTTGTGAATTAATATCCGTAGATGTGCTGTTACCAGACATTTTACCGGATGGGGGGGCAAGGTTAAATTGACCTTTTTGGATAGCGTCGGCAATAGCATCGTCAACTTTCTGGTCAATGTTACTGCTCATGTTTGTAATTTTATCATTCAGTGTAGTCACAATATCGTCCTGAATGATGTTTTCATTCTTTTGCGGCGTAATGTCTTTTTGGACTTCAGCAACACGAGGGTTTTTTTCATTTTGTCCAGTCAGGTAATAGACACCAAGTGCAACAAGACCAAACGCACAAATTGTTCCGTACTTTTTTATCTTTTGCTGTTGTGCGGATGGTTGACGATAGAACCATGCGCGAATTCTTTCCAGTGCGGGGAATTGATTGTTATTCATTACATTGACTCCCTGTGAATAATAACCAGAGTGGATATTTGCCCGGTGCTAAGCGCAAGTTTCTCTGCTGTGATAGCAAAGATATTTGAACCAAACTTTGTGTTCAAAAACATAGTTTCGGTTATGGTTACATTGTTCAAGGCACGAATTGAATATTGCGAGCCACGTAGACCAGTGCCATCAACAAGAACATCCCGTTCTTTTTTTATTTCAATAGGTATCTGTCGGCCACGGCTGTCATAGATATTGCGCATCCAGTTATCCTTAACTGGGACAACTTCAAAACTCTCAGGTAAACCACGGCCATTTATATCCGCGTCGGAAATAATTTTTGTAGACAAAGATACTGCCGCTTCTTCAAGAGAAAGTGCGCTAAATAAAGCTTGGTTGTCTTTGATGTTTTGCTTTGTATCAGAACCCAGTAATATTTTATGCGGATTCTCATATTTTGGTAGAACAATAAGTTCAAAGGTGCTTGTTCCGCACGTAAGAAACAACTCAGTCGGTTCGGCGTAATAATGATTCTCGCCACCCTGGGCAAGGTATTTAAACTTAACCCAGAATGAACGCCGATCAGAACTTACCTTAACGTCAATTGGTTTTTCTGTACTATAAACAGGTTTAACAGCTTCTCCAGATTCGCAAACCAGCCTGTTAACGTCTCTGTTAGATAATACAACTTGCGTAGATATCTCCGGCAATACACGCTGGGTATTTTGCGGATAGATTTTTTTCTCAGCAGCCCCAGCTACTAATGAAGTAGTCAACAGCACCAATAATAGCGTAGTTTTCATATAAACCTTGAATTGAATGTTATGGGCGATAGTTATTCGATATCTAATAGCCAGATACGGCCATCTTCAATCGTATAATCAATTCTCATTTTCATTGTTTCTACCGGGCGTGCTGATTCACCAATAAATTTTCGCTGTTCAACACCAAAAGTATAACGGTATCGATTTTTTGCATTGGTCTGATAATTAATATCAGCAGGGTTTGTAACTATAGCCATTGGTTGATCAAGGGAAAGTTCTAAACTCTGTGAAACAGTGTTGAACTGTTTAAAATATTTAGCCCGTTCATTTAATTTTGTTCGCATGGCTTCAATACGGTCAGGCCACACAAGACCAAGTAAATCAGCAAACTTCTGATCTACTGAAGCTTTTGAGACAGAACCATAGTCACTGACGATCAACCGTCCAATTTGACGCATGTAACTTGTGGAAGCACTTTCCCCAGTAATAAGCATTTCACTTGATTTCGAACCATAGGGGATAATGATTGTAGTCTGCCGCGTTTCTAGCTGGTCAACTTTATGATAAGTGAAAGCAGTTAACAGAACAGTAATGAACAACATTAATCGAATAAATTTATTTTCAGATAATGATCTCTGAAAGCTATTCATAGCTTCCGTCGTTGTTTTTTTTACTGGGTTGGCAGTTGGCTTTCTTAACACTTTTTATTCCTCCAGCTTTTTAGCTGATGCGTTTGGATATCCGTATATTTCTACAAACCCTAACTGGTATAGCGAGTGACGAAAGAAGCCACGTCCTTTTGCTCTTTTAATTTTTATGGCTGCGATGGATAACGGGAAAACGATGGCCCATGTAATCCCCCCAAATTGCATACTTGCAATATAACTAATTACAAGCATTAACCATTCATCACGGTCAAACCAGAAAATCTGAATGGGTTGGTGTGGGTAGCGGAATAAACGCCCCTCGTTAAAACCGTAATCCATCGCAAGTGCTCCTTAATTTAGAATTGCGCCTAAAGAAGTAGTCAGTTCTTCAACTTTAAATAGACATGAACCACCGATTGCATACGGTAATGCTCGGGTCCAGCCTTCGTTCATCTTTGTGGCTGCCGTAGCAATAAGCCAGCCACCGCCAACAAAGCCTACCGGACCAGTAGCAATTTTATTGAATGCAATATCATAAACGTTATAACCAAATGATCCCGCAGCCGGTGTACCGAATGCTATTGCTTGTTGGCAAATCACAAGACCAGCAAGGGTAATAAAGAACATGGTCATGAAACGTGCATGGGGGGAGTTCTTCAGATATTCACGCAAAGTGTCCAGGTAAGTCTGTTTTTTATCATTAGTCTTTAATGCATTAAAATTGTTTTTACTGATGGTTAGCATATTATTACTCCAGTTTATTTAGTGGTTTTATCAGATGGCTTTGACATTTTTGATGCCGTGCTTTTTTCCAGTTGTGTTATTGCCTCAGCAATTTTTTGCTGTGAAAAGCCGACTATTAGGTTTGGATTTGAATCGACATTAAAGAGGAAAGAAGGTGTTCCATTCACACCCACCCCATTGATAATTTGTGCATGTTTAGCTAATACTTCATCGGCCTCCTTACATGTTTTTAACGCATTCTGTTTAGCCATCTGCATAGCATTTGCGCTTTCAGAATTGTGGGGGAGTTCAGCAGAGAAAACGTAGCGATACGCTTCGGCTTTATCTTCAGAACAAATAATGTGCTTCACTTTAGCTAAAGCTAAAGGATGTCCAGGGTTATTAAAGAAAATTAACTTTCTTTGTATTGGGTGATCTTTAGAGTAACCCTGCATCCATTCGTCATAAGCATGGCAGTAAGGGCAGTCAGGATCAGTGAATTCATATACAACAGGTGCATCCTTTGGACCTATCGTAATTGCTGAATCTAATGGTAGTGATTTCAACGTTTCTGACATCCCTGCCATTTTGCTTTGTTCAGTCAGGTTATTTCCTTTTTCATCGAACATTTCGCCAATCACGAGCACACCTTTTTTATCACCAGTTGCCGGGTAAAAATAAATTGTGTTACTGCCTGTCCTGAATTCAAAAATTCCGGGGATAGGGGAAGGTTTAAAACCAGTAATAGTCATTCCACTGAATGATGCGGCCAATTGATCTTGTGCTGCTTTTAGAGACAGTGCATCGGCATCATTTTTATCTTTATATTCAGTTTGCGCATGCGCAAATCCGTTACTCACTGCCAGCACCGTTATGGCAGCAAGAATATTTTTCTTGAAATTCATTATTTCATTTTCTCCAGTCGTAAGAAGATTGACTCAGCAGGTTCGATAGTTGTAACTGGCTTAACCGGACTAACCGGACATTTTACGGGTACGCATTGTATGGATGTATTCTTTAGGGTTTTAATTGCTGCTTTACTCTTATACTTTTTGGGTGAGTGAATACGATTATTCACAGGAGTATCTGGGCTTGGAGGAAGAACAAAAAATCCGAAGTTATTGCGGTCAAAAACCTGTGCAGCTTCTTTATCGCTCACAATAAAAAAATCCCCAGTAGGTCGTTGAATAATTCTGTCAGCATTAGCGTAGCCAGCCAGCAGTTGTGTACCTATCACTGTCATTAGTGAGGTCATGAGCCTGCAACACTTCATCTTAAGTCCCGTTTACATGAAACAAATTTGTATCATGAAGCGATTATAAACGGATTTTGAAATCATTCAATATCATTAGTGATAAAAATTAATATCATAACTTGCGGGGTGGGGTGTTTTGATTTTCGATATATAAATCAATAGGTTACATGTTCAATTTTTGAGGTGTATCGTATGTTGATTAGGTGTTTTTATTTAAATTGATTTTTCTTTGTCGTTTTAATTTATACGGTTTGATTAATTTCATGAATGGAATGCACTGACGCGCCTTTGGCTTGT
>SKET01002221.1_pt1 | contig 12017 bp, 15 predicted proteins | sample 4841461 | NCBI WGS metagenome assembly SKET01 (sample SAMN11008802, study PRJNA524170) | human gut metagenome | biome: Human fecal sample; material: Feces; isolation source: fecal sample from pouch patient p5 | host: Homo sapiens | place: Israel: Tel-Aviv | collected 2014-02-13
ATATAAAATAATAAAAATTAGAGAAGAAGGGCAGAACCCCATTTAATAATATCAAAGAAGAATTTATTTTGATTGGTTGCAATACCATCACCCGTTTTCTTCAATGTGCCGTCATCATTTTTTGTTTCATCTACCATGCCATTTACATACTGGCCTTTCACCACATCTAAGTCTTCTTTTGCCTGAGTACGTAAGATTTGGCAAGCTTTTGGCTCTAATGCATCGACATCACCAAGTTCTGCGCGGAATTTCTTAAATTGATAGGTCGCATAATTCATCGATTTTTCATCTTTTTGAATCATTTTTACATAATCTTCACCGATAATTTTTTCTAACGGATAGAAAAAGACATATTGGGAATGAATATAGCTATCTTCTTTTGCAAAATGTTGTTGCTGAATACGTGTTAAATTCGGATAGATACATTGTTCAGCTTGTTTACTCGCTACAGCCCATGTTTTTGCATTGGCATCAGACAGGAGATAGTCTGCTTGTGCGAATTCAGCAGGAATAGTTGATTGTGATGAACCAAATAAACTACAAGCATTCAATAACATGATGCTGCTTAAAAAAATAATTTTTTTCACTTAAATTTCCTTACTAAAGTTGGAATGGCGGAATTTTAACAATAACGACATAATTGTAAAGTCTTCAGTAATTGATTTTCTTTCCTGAAGTAAGAAACTTCCGCTATAATGACCGCACTTTTTACACTTATAAAGGAAAGAACAATGCAAAATCCAAAAGATGATGTTTTATATGCACCAGTTGAGTGGGTTGACCATAGCGAAGGTTATACTGATATCCGTTTCCACAAATCGACTGATGGTATTGCAAAAATCACGATTAACCGTCCGGAAGTGCGTAATGCATTTCGTCCTCAAACAGTCAAAGAAATGATTCATGCTTTTTCTAACGCGCGTTTCGATGAAAAAATTGGCGTGATTGTGTTAACCGGTGAAGGCGAAAAAGCATTCTGTTCTGGCGGTGACCAAAAAATTCGTGGTGACTACGGCGGTTACAAAGATGAAAGCGGTGTGTATCACTTAAATGTATTGGATTTCCAACGTGATATTCGTACTTGTCCAAAACCAGTTGTAGCAATGGTGGCAGGTTACGCAATTGGTGGCGGCCACGTACTTCATATGTTATGTGATTTAACCATCGCGGCAGACAATGCAATCTTTGGTCAAACGGGTCCTAAAGTCGGTTCATTTGATGGTGGCTGGGGCGCAAGCTATATGGCACGTTTAGTTGGTCAGAAAAAAGCACGCGAAATTTGGTTCTTATGCCGTCAATATAATGCGCAAGAAGCATTAGATATGGGCTTAGTGAATACCGTAGTACCTTATGCAGATTTAGAAAAAGAAACTGTGCGTTGGTGCCGTGAAATGTTACGTAACAGCCCAATTGCATTACGTTGCTTAAAAGCCGCATTAAATGCAGACTGTGATGGTCAATCAGGTTTACAAGAGCTCGCAGGTAATGCAACCATGTTGTTCTATATGACTGAAGAAGGTCAAGAAGGTCGTAACGCGTTTAACGAAAAACGCGCACCAGACTTCAGCAAATTCAGACGCAATCCTTAATTTTAATCATAAGAAGTGCGGTTAAAAATCTGTGTGTTTTTAACCGCACTTTTACCATCAAGGAGAATAAGATGGAAACCAAATCATTTAATCTTTATCGTTATTCTATTCCCGTTGATAGTCAGTTAATCTTGCGTGGGCGTTTTTTAAAACGTCGAGAAGGCTTGATTGTACGTGTTGCCTGTAGCCGTGATGGATGGGGAGAAATCGCACCTTTACCAGGGTTTAGCGAAGAAACCCTTGATCAAGCGCAAGAGCAAGCACTTGAATGGCTGACGAATTGGTGTCATGCAAGCTGCGAAGCGCCAAGAGTACCCCTTGACGGTTGCTATCCTTCCGTTGCTTTCGGTATTAGCACGGCGATGGATGAGATGAAGCGTTATTTAAATGAGGAAGGCAACTATCATACTGCACCGTTGTGCTATGGCGAGCCTGATGAGTTATATGCGGAACTGAATCAAATGCCCGGTGACAAAGTGGCTAAAATTAAAGTCGGTATGTATGAAGCGAATCGTGATGGTTTGATTACGGATATGTTTCTTGAAGCCATTCCTGATTTGCAATTACGTCTAGATGCGAATCGTCAATGGACCTTAGAAAAGGCATTAAAATTTGCGGAGAAAGTAAAACTACAACATCGTTCTCGCATTCAATTTTTGGAAGAACCTTGTAAAACCCGTGAAGAAAGCCGCCAGTTTGCAACTCAAACAGGCATTAATATTGCTTGGGATGAAAGTGTGCGAGAGCCAGATTTTCTTTTAGAAAAAGAACCGCACTTAAGCGCCATTGTGATTAAACCAACATTGATTGGCTCGCTGCAAGATTGTCAAAAGCTGATTGCACAAGCGCATAGCTTAGGCATAAAAGCGGTGATCAGCTCGAGTATTGAAAGTAGCCTTGGATTGACGCAACTCGCTCGTATCGCTGCGCAATATACGCCTAACGTGATGCCTGGATTAGATACTTTGAATTTGATGCAACATCAGGTATTACGCGCATGGCCGGGCTCAGATTTACCGCTAATTGATCTAAATTCAGAATTTATTACCAAAATCGTATAGAGATACGACCACCATTACATAAAAAATCGCTATAATTCGCACAAGTTAAAGGATGTGAAAATGTCAAAAAAATTCAATATTTTGCTGTTAAATGGCCCGAACTTGAATATGTTGGGCGCAAGAGAACCAAAACATTATGGTTCACTTTCATTATCTGCCATTGAAGAAAATGTGACCAAACTTGCTGCGCAGCATGATGTGAATTTGGCGTGTTTCCAAGCAAATAGCGAAGAAAAGTTAATTGATAAGATTCATCAAAGTTTTCAGAAAGTGGATTTTATTTTAATTAACCCAGCAGCTTATACGCATACCAGTGTTGCATTGCGTGATGCGTTGCTAGCGGTGTCAATTCCGTTTGTTGAAATTCATTTGTCTAATGTACATAAACGCGAGCCATTCCGTCATCATTCTTACTTTAGTGATGTGGCTGAAGGCGTGATTTGTGGCTTAGGTGCAAAAGGCTATGAGTTTGCGCTTCAATTTGCGTTAGATTTTTTAAATAAAAAAGCATAAAATTTCACAAAATTTACAGATTTTCGCAGAAATTTATCGCAAAGTGCGTGATTTTGCGGTAATCTTGCCGACACAAAAACAGGTTTCAAAATGACCGCACTTTGGAAATCAATTCTGAAAGTGCGGTTAACAATTCATTATTATTTTTAGGAAGAACGTATGGACATTCGTAAAATCAAAAAACTGATTGAATTAGTAGAAGAATCGGGTATCACTGAATTAGAAGTGCAAGAAGAAGAAGGTACAGTACGTATTAGTCGTGCGGCACCAGCTGTTGCACCTGCTGCAATTCAATATGCAGCGGCGCCAGTCGCACCGGTTGCGGCTCCGGCAGCAGCACCAGCACCTGCAGCGGCTGCACCTGCGGAAGCACCTGCAGCTGAAGTGTCTGGTCACCAAGTACGTTCACCAATGGTGGGTACATTCTATCGTAGCCCAAGTCCAGAAGCGAAAGCTTTCGTGGAAGTGGGACAAACTGTCAAAGTAGGCGATGCGCTTTGTATCGTTGAAGCAATGAAAATGATGAACCGTATCGAAGCTGATAAAGCTGGTGTGGTTAAAGCAATCTTAGTAAATGATGGCGAAGCGGTTGAATTTGATCAACCATTGATCGTTATCGAATAATCCCTATCAATCTGAAATGGCGAGCTTTCTCGCCATTTTTTCACTCAAGTGGAAATTATTATGTTAGAAAAAGTTGTGATTGCTAACCGTGGTGAAATTGCACTGCGTATTTTGCGTGCCTGTAAAGAATTAGGCATTAAAACTGTGGCGGTTCACTCTACCGCTGACCGTGATTTAAAACACGTATTACTTGCAGATGAAACAGTTTGTATCGGACCTGCGCCATCTGTAAAAAGTTATTTAAATATTCCTGCTATTATTGCTGCAGCAGAAGTAACCGGTGCGGATGCGATTCACCCTGGTTATGGTTTCCTCTCTGAAAACGCGGATTTTGCAGAGCAAGTTGAGCGTTCTGGTTTTATCTTTATTGGCCCAACAGCGGACGTTATTCGTTTAATGGGGGATAAAGTTTCTGCGATTAAAGCAATGAAAAAAGCGGGCGTGCCTTGCGTACCAGGTTCAGATGGTCCAGTAGGCAGCGATATCGCGAAAAATAAAGAAATTGCAAAACGTATTGGCTATCCAATTATTATCAAGGCGTCTGGCGGTGGCGGCGGTCGTGGTATGCGCGTGGTACGTAGCGAAGATGCACTTGAAGAATCCATTGCGATGACAAAAGCAGAAGCAAAAGCAGCGTTTAACAATGATATGGTTTACATGGAAAAATATTTAGAAAATCCACGCCATATTGAAATCCAAGTTTTAGCTGATACACACGGTAACGCAATCTATCTTGCAGAGCGTGATTGTTCTATGCAGCGCCGTCACCAAAAAGTTGTAGAAGAAGCACCAGCACCAGGCATTACCGAAGAAGTTCGTCGTGATATTGGTTCCCGCTGTGCGAAGGCTTGTGTTGAAATTGGCTATCGCGGTGCAGGTACATTTGAATTTTTATATGAAAATGGTGAGTTCTATTTCATCGAAATGAATACTCGTATTCAAGTAGAACACCCAGTAACAGAAATGATCACCGGTGTAGATTTAGTGAAAGAACAATTGCGTATTGCGGCTGGTTTACCACTTTCTTACAAACAAGAAGATATTAAAGTGAAAGGTCATGCAATTGAATGTCGTATCAATGCAGAAGATCCAAAAACATTCTTACCATCTCCAGGTAAAGTGGTACACTTACACTCACCAGGTGGTTTAGGCGTTCGTTGGGATTCTCATGTGTATGGTGGTTATACCGTTCCTCCGCATTATGATTCTATGATCGCAAAATTAATCACATACGGTGATACTCGTGATGTCGCAATCCGTCGTATGCAAAATGCATTATCAGAGACGATTATTGACGGTATCAAAACAAATATCCCACTTCATGAACTCATTCTTGAAGATGAAAACTTCCAAAAAGGTGGTGCAAATATCCACTATTTAGAGAAGAAATTAGGGATGCATGATTAATTTATAATTTTCTAGGCAAAGGCAGAATATTTCTGCCTTTTTTGTTTGTCGTTTAATATAATTATTGACGGTAAAGTATTCTAACGGGAGTTTATAATGGATTTATCACAACGATATAAACAAGCCGCCAAGGAGGCGCGCTGGGCATTAGGGTTAGCTATTTTTTATGTAATTGGATGGTGTATTTGTGCTTATTTACCGAAAGACTCGCCTGGACCGATAGGTTTTCCGTTGTGGTTTGAATTATCCTGCATTTATTTACCTATTTTGTTTGTAGTCATTGGGTATTGGATTGTCAAAATTGTCTTTCTAGATATCCCGCTAGATGTTGAGTCAAAGGAGAATAACTAATGAATTTAGGTATTATTCTCCCATTAGTTATCTATTTAGTCTTCATCTTTGGCGCGGCATTATTTGCTTATGTAAAACGCAGTAAAGGTGATTTCCTTACGGAATATTATGTAGGAAATCGCTCCATGACGGGCTTTGTCCTTGCGATGACAACGGCTTCCACTTATGCCAGCGCCAGTTCTTTTGTTGGTGGACCAGGGGCAGCTTATAAATATGGGCTAGGCTGGGTATTACTCGCCATGATCCAAGTGCCGGCTGTTTGGCTAGCCTTAGGTGCATTGGGCAAAAAGTTTGCATTACTTTCTCGCGAGACCAATGCGCTTACTATCAATGATTTATTTCTCTATCGTTATAAAAATAAATATCTCGTTTGGATTTCCAGTCTAGCATTGTTGCTTGCCTTCTTTGCCGCTATGGTTGTGCAATTTATTGGTGGCGCAAGATTGCTCGAAACTACGATAGGGATTCCTTATACTCACGCCTTACTTATTTTTGCCTTAACGGTTGGCATTTATACGTTTATTGGTGGTTTCCGAGCCGTCGTATTAACTGATACGATTCAAGGTACCGTAATGATTTTGGGCACAATCGTACTATTAGTGGGCGTGATTTACCATCTCGGTGGCGTAGAAAGTGCGGTCAATAAATTAACTGAAATTGATCCGAGTTTAGTGAGCCCTTACGGCCCGAATGAGATGCTAGATTTTCAATTTATGGCATCGTTTTGGATCCTAGTCTGTTTCGGTGTGGTTGGTTTACCACATACAGCCGTCCGTTGTATGGCTTTCAAAGACAGTAAAGCCTTACATCGAGGCATGCTCATTGGTACGATTGTCCTTTCAGTTATTATGTTAGGGATGCATTTAGCGGGCGCTTTAGGTCGTGCTGTTGTGCCAGATTTAACGGTGTCAGATAAAGTCATTCCAACCTTAATGTTGGAAGTGCTTCCGCCTATTGTTGCAGGGATTTTCTTAGCCGCACCGATGTCGGCGATTATGTCCACAGTTGATGCGCAACTCATTCAATCCTCCTCAATTTTTGTGAAAGACTTATATCTTGCAAGCAAACCTGAAGCCGCGAAGAATGAAAAACGAATTAGCCGTATTTCATCAGTCATTACACTAATTTTATCGGCGTTGTTAATTCTTGCCGCACTGAATCCACCTGATATGATTATTTGGTTGAATCTATTTGCTTTCGGTGGATTAGAAGCAGCATTCCTTTGGGTGATTGTATTAGGCATTTATTGGGATAAAGCAAATGCAGCAGGTGCAATAAGCTCAATGGTGGTGGGATTAAGTAGTTATGTGCTACTGACTCAATTTGGTATCAAACTATTTGGTTTTAATGCCATTGTACCTGCACTTGTATTTGGCTTGATTGCTTTCATCTTGGGTAACCAATTCGGCGCAAAAAAACAGTAAAAATGGACCGCACTTTATGATTTACCAGATCCTAGCATTGTTTATTTGGAGTAGTTCCTTTGTTGCCGCTAAATACACCTTTACAATGATGGACACCATTTTGATGATCCAAGCCCGTTTATTAATGGCGGCGATTATTGTGATGCCACTATTTTTTCGTCGTTGGAAAGGCGTGTCTAAACCGATGCGAAAACAGCTTTGGTGGCTAGGTTTTTTCAATTATACCGCGACCTTTTTGCTGGGATTCATTGGTTTAAAATATACAAGCGCGGCGAGTGCAACGACCATGATTGGATTAGAGCCATTATGTGTGATTTTTGTAGGACATTTTTTCTTTCAAGATCGTGCCAAATGGTATCATTGGTTGTGTGGGGCTTTTGCCTTTTTAGGCGTAGCCATTTTAATTTTAGGTGGGCAAGGAAATGAAGGCTCAAGTGAAATTAGTTTATTGGGTTGCTCCTTAGTAGTGGCGGCAAGTATTGTGTTTGCTTGTTGTTTGCGTTGGACGAAAAAGTGGTGGCAACGGTTTCAGAACAAGCCTATACATCAATTTCGATAGTGTTAGCCGCTATCACCATGCTGCCATTTACTTTATTGCTGACGGAAAACTGGGATATCCATTTTAACTGGCTTGGTTTCTTCGGTTTGATTTATCTCGGTGTAGTATGTAGTTGGTTTGCCTTTTGGTTGTGGAATAAAGGCTTAAATTCGGTGGATGCAAAAATCTCGGGAATTTTGACCGCACTTGAGCCGATTTTTGGTGTCTTTTTGGCAGTATTATTACTCAACGAAGAGGTTTCACTTGTTTCAGCGCTTGGGATTATCATTATTGTGGTTTCAGCCCTAGGCGTAAGTTTATTACCCAGATGGTTACATAAAGAAATTAATTAAAAGGAAAAGAAGATGGCGTGGATTCAAATTCGCTTAAATAGTACAAATGAAAAAGCCGAGAATATTAGCGATTTTTTAGAAGAAATTGGCTCAGTTTCGGTCACATTTATGGATAGCCAAGATACACCGATTTTTGAACCACTTCCAGGCGAAACACGTTTGTGGGGAAATACGGATGTGATTGCATTATTTGATGCAGAAACCGATATGAATGAAATTGTGAGTTTGCTTAAACAAGCACATCATTTAGATGAAAACACCGCTTACAAAATCGAGCAAATCGAGGATAAAGACTGGGAACGTGAATGGATGGATAACTTCCACCCAATGCAATTTGGCAAACGTTTATGGATTTGCCCAAGCTGGCGTGAAGTGCCGGATCAAAATGCGGTTAATGTGATGCTTGATCCTGGCTTAGCTTTCGGGACAGGCACCCACCCGACAACCGCACTTTGTTTAGAGTGGTTAGATGGTTTGGATTTAACTGGCAAAACCGTCATCGATTTTGGCTGTGGCTCAGGAATTCTTGCCATAGCAGCGCTTAAGTTAGGAGCAAAAAATGCGATCGGTATTGATATCGATCCACAAGCGATTCTCGCCAGTCGTAATAATGCAGAACAAAATGGTGTGGCGGATCGTCTTCAACTTTTCTTATCAGATGATAAACCTGCAGATTTAAAAGCGGATATCGTTGTCGCGAATATTCTTGCGGGTCCATTAAAAGAACTTTACCCGATTATCTCTCAATTAGTGAAAGAGGGTGGCGATCTTGGATTATCGGGTATTTTAGAAACCCAAGCGGAATCGGTATGTGATGCTTATACGCAATCTTTTGATTTAGATCCTGTTGCGGTGAAAGAGGAATGGTGCCGTATTACAGGTAAATTAAAATCGGCTTAATTTCTTTTTGTCAATTAAAAAAAGTGCATTTTTTGAACAAATTTCACTTTGCAAAAAAAAGAAAAATGCGTAATATAGCACCCCTTGTCGGTTGCTATTGTGGCCTGACTTGCTGGAGATAGGACTTGTAATTGGGGATAACATAAAATGCGAATTGGTTCTTATGAATTAAAAAATCGTATTTTATTGGCACCCATGGCAGGTATCACGGATCAACCTTTTCGACGTTTATGTGCCCATTATGGCGCGGGATTAACGTTTTCAGAGATGATGTCCACCAACCCACAAGTTTGGCATACAGAGAAATCGAAACTTCGTTTAGCTCATAGTGAAGATCTAGGATTAAATGCGGTGCAAATTGCAGGTTCTGATCCTTTAGAAATGGCCCAAGCTGCAGCAATTAATGTAGCCTATGGTGCTGAAATTATCGACATCAATATGGGCTGTCCCGCAAAGAAAGTAAATCGAAAACTGGCGGGATCTGCACTGCTTCAATTTCCCGATTTAGTGGAAAAAATTTTGAAAGAGGTCGTGAATGCCGTTGATGTACCTGTGACGTTAAAAATTCGCACAGGTTGGGATAAAGCAAATCGAAACTGTGTGCAAATCGGCAAAATTGCAGAACAATCTGGTATTCAGGCTTTAACCATTCATGGGCGGACGAAAGAATGCTTATTTGAAGGGAAAGCGGAATACGACAATATTCGAGCAGTGAAACAATCAATTTCAATTCCAATCATTGCGAATGGTGATATTGATTCTGCCTCGAAAGCGAAAAAGGTACTTGAGTATACAGGTGCCGATGCAATAATGATCGGTCGTGCCGCACTAGGCAATCCATGGCTTTTTCAAGCCGTCGAGGCTTTAGTGGAACATGATACGATAATTCAAACACCAAGTTTGCGTGAAAAGTGCGGTCATATTTTGCATCATATTCAGGAACTCCATCAGTTCTATGGCGAGCAAAAAGGCTATCGAATAGCCCGCAAACATGTAGCTTGGTATTTACAGGGAATTCAACCCGATTCCGTTTTTAGACAGACTTTTAACGCAATTAATGAACCGAAAGAGCAGTTAATTGTGCTGGAAGATTTTTTAAATTCAATTTTGGATAAAGAAAAATGTTAGAACAACAACGTAGTCCGTCTGAAGCGTTAACCGTTTCAGTTTTAAACTCTCAATCACAAGTAACAAACAAACCATTACGTGATTCAGTAAAACAAGCTTTACGCAATTACTTATCACAATTAGATGGTCAAGATGTGAATGATCTTTACGAATTAGTATTAGCGGAAGTTGAACACCCGATGTTAGATATGATTATGCAATACACCCGCGGTAACCAAACCCGTGCAGCAAATATGCTCGGCATTAACCGTGGTACATTGCGTAAGAAATTGAAAAAATACGGTATGGGCTAATTAAAATTAGCAAAAAGAAAGGCGAACATCATGTTCGCCTTTTTATTTATTGAATGGTGAAACTAATTGGTACGCTTACTGAAGATGCAAATCCAGCAGGTTTTGGACCGACAGGTCTCGCACTTCTCACCGCTTCAAGTGCCGCGTTGTCTAAGCTTTCATCTCCAGAGGAGTTTGTGACACGTTCTCCTGACAAGGAACCATCTGCACCGACGCTAAAAGTCACGCTTACAACACCTTGTTTACGCATCATCTTAGCTCGAGCAGGATAGCGCTTATGTCGTTCAATTTCACGTCGAATAGCCGCACGATAGGCATTATGTTCATCTGTATTGGCACCAGAACCACCTTGAATACCATTTGTACCAGGTTGACCTGTAGTCGTTGCTTTAGAATTTGCTGTAGCCGTTGAATTTATATTCTTATCACCAATCGGTAAATTCTTCGGCATTTCTACCGCTTTCTCTGCTTTTGCCTCATTTTTAGGTTTTTCTTTTGGCTTCTCTTTCGGTTTTGGTTTCGGTTTTTCTATTGGTTTTTCTGGCTTTTTCTCAGGTTCTTTTTTCTTCTCAGGCTCTGGTTTCTTCGTTGGATCCGCTACGACTTCCTGTTTTTCAGGCTCCGGTTCTGCCTGTTGAGGTTCGGGTTCCGGCTCAGGAGCAGGTTCTTCCACACGCATTCCTTGAATCATTTCCATTGAAATCGTCGTGGATATTTCACCTGGAGCGTTACTCGCCGCTTCATGTGGCGTATGCCAGTTCCAAAATAATGCTCCAAGGATGCTACCATGAACCAATAAAGAAATAAGCAAACCTAATAATGATCGTTTGGTTTGTTGGCTGTTCATTGACTATGTCCTACTCCAACGCCTCCGCTTGCAACTCCACCTACTTCAGGCGTATTTTTTAATTCATTTCCTTGAGTCGTTTTGCTTGGGGCGCCTTTATCTTTCATGGAAACAATGACGACATTTTTGATTTCATTTTTCGATAATATATCGGTAATGGTCACGAAATCTTGGAAAGAGGCGTCAGCATCAATTTTTAATGTTACTTTTTGATCTTTATTCCAACCCATAATTTCTTTTTCAAGCGCTTCTTGTGAAATCGGTTTATCGTTAAAATAAAGTTGCTTGTCAGCCGTAACCGTTAATAATTTTGTTAATTCATCTGACTTGAATGCGACCGTTGAACTGGCTTTGGGTACATTCACCTTTATTTTTCCTTGGGAAATAAAGGATGCGGTGACCAACACTATCGCTAATAACACCAACATAATGTCGATGAAAGGAATAATGTTGATTTCATCAAATTTTTTCACGATTATTCCTTATCTTTTTGAGTGTTTAATACTTTCCATTTCAAGCGGTTAACTTCCACTTTGCGACCTAAGCCGTTATAGAACATCATAGAAGGAATGGCGACCAAAATACCTAATGCAGTTGCTTTTAATGCAAGAGAAAGGTGCATCATAATGGCTCCCGCATCGACTTCGCCATCGCCATGACCAATTTGGAAGAAAGTTAATAAAATCCCTATTACTGTTCCTAATAAACCTACATAAGGCGCGTTGGCACCGACAGTAGAGATTACAGTCATATTACGATTTAAATCAATTTCAAGAGCGTGAATGTTGGAATATTTCGCTACGTTCACACGCTTTAAAAAGAGAAAACGCTCAATCACAGCTGCGAGCATGATTACACTCATCAGAAGTAGAAGACCGATAATGATGTAATCACTATATTTTTGTAAAAAATCAAAAAGTTGTAGCATTTGATAGTCCTTGTATGGGTAATAAAAAAACACAAATTGAATTGAGAATGAATTTCAATTA
>SKET01002231.1_pt1 | contig 11989 bp, 13 predicted proteins | sample 4841461 | NCBI WGS metagenome assembly SKET01 (sample SAMN11008802, study PRJNA524170) | human gut metagenome | biome: Human fecal sample; material: Feces; isolation source: fecal sample from pouch patient p5 | host: Homo sapiens | place: Israel: Tel-Aviv | collected 2014-02-13
CCGGATGGCGTTAATTTCCTTGTGGCGACAGTGGATGTGCAGGCGGGACGTCATCGCCGTTTTGTGGTTCAGGTAACGGGCTATGGCAGCCGTGGCGAACGCTGGATTATTGATCGTTACAACATCACGCAGTCATTGCGCGGTGACAGCGACGGGGAGAGCCAGCGAATTGATCCGGCCAGCTATCCGGAAGACTGGGATGTCCTGCTGACGGATGTTTTTCATAAAAGCTGGCCGCTGGCCTCCGATCCTTCTCAACAAATGCGACTGATGGCAATGGCGGTGGACTCCGGCGGTGAAGACGGGGTCACTGATAATGCCTATAAATTCTGGCGTCGTTGCCGTCGTGATGGCCTTGGTAAACGTATTTACCTGTTTAAGGGCGACAGCATCCGGCGCGCAAAACTGATCACTCGTACATTCCCTGATAACACCGGACGAACGGGCCGACGGGCGCAGGCCGCAGGTGATGTGCCGCTCTGGCTTCTTCAGACGGATGCACTGAAAGACCGGGTGAATAACGCGTTATGGCGTGACTCGCCAGGTCCCGGCTATGTGCATTTCCCTGACTGGCTGGGGAGCTGGTTTTACGACGAACTGACGTATGAAGAGCGGAGCAGTGACGGGAAATGGAGTAAGCCTGGTCGCGGTGCCAACGAAGCTTTTGACCTGATGGTGTATGCCGAGGCTCTGGTCATTCTGCATGGATACGAAAAGATCCGCTGGCCGGATGCACCGGAGTGGGCGAGCCGGGAAACCTGGCTGGAGTGTGTCCAGGACAGTACCGAACCGTCATCCTCACCGGAACCGGTATCCACGCCTGTTAAAAAACAAAAACGGAAGAAAACAGTAACTGACGATGTTAACCCCTGGCTGACTTCCGGAGGATGGTTATGAACCAGAATGATATCGAAGCCATGATTCAGCGTTATACGGAAGCTGAAATGGCGGTGCTGGACGGAAAATCCGTCACCTTTAATGGTCAGCAGATGACCATGGAAAACTTATCTGAGATCCGGCAGGGACGGCAGGAGTGGGAGCGCCGCCTTGCGGCTCTGATTACACGACGACGGGGGCATCCCGGGTACCGGCTGGCGAGGTTCTGATGGCAATTCTTGATGATGTGATTGGCGTTTTTTCACCTGGATGGAAAGCGGCAAGGCTGCGTTCCCGTGCGGTGATCCAGGCTTATGAAGCCGTAAAAACGACGCGGACACACAAAGCCCGACGGGAGAACCGAACTGCCGACCAGCTAAGCCAGTACGGGGCCGTGTCGTTACGTGAGCAGGCCCGTTACCTTGATAACAACCACGATCTGGTTATTGGTGTATTTGACAAGCTGGAAGAACGGGTGGTGGGGAAAAACGGGATTATTGTCGAGCCACATCCGGTATTACGCAATGGGGCCATTGCCCGTGATCTGGCAGCGGAGATTCGCACCCGATGGAGTGAATGGTCTGTCAGCCCGGAAGTCACCGGGCAGTTTACCCGTCCGATGCTGGAACGTCTGATGCTGCGTACCTGGCTGCGCGATGGTGAGGTGTTTGCCCAGATGGTTTCCGGGCGCATAAACAGCCTGACGCCTTCTGCCGGTGTTCATTTCTGGCTGGAGGCGCTCGAGCCGGACTTTATTCCCATGACCAGTGATGAGAGCAACAGGCTGAATCAGGGCGTGTTTGTTGATGACTGGGGGCGTCCCGAAAAATATCTGGTGTATAAAAGCCGTCCCGTATCCGGACGGCAGATGGAAACCAAAGAAGTGGATGCAGAGCGAATGCTGCATCTTAAATTTGTTCGCCGTCTGCACCAGATGCGCGGGACGTCTTTGTTGTCCGGTGTGCTGATCCGCCTCAGTGCCCTGAAAGATTATGAAGATTATGAGCTGACTGCAGCAAGGATCGCCGCTGCTCTGGGGATGTACATCCGCAAAGGCGACGGGCAGAGCTATGAACCGGATGGTAATGGCAGCAAGGATAAGGAACGCGAGCTTACCATTCAGCCAGGCATTATTTACGATGATCTGAAACCCGGCGAAGAAATCGGAATGGTGAAGTCGGATCGCCCCAATCCTAACCTTGAAACTTTTCGTAATGGTCAGTTGCGTGCCGTGGCGGCGGGCAGTCGTCTGAGTTTTTCCAGTACAGCGCGCAACTATAACGGCACTTACAGCGCCCAGCGTCAGGAGCTGGTTGAATCCACTGATGGCTACCTGATCCTGCAGGACTGGTTTATTGGTGCCGTCACCCGCCCGATGTATCGTGCATGGCTGAAACAGGCTGTGGCATCCGGTGTTATCAGGCTACCCCGCGATCTTGACCGTTCTTCACTGTATACCGCGGTGTATTCCGGACCAGTGATGCCGTGGATTGACCCTGTTAAGGAGGCTGAGGCCTGGAAAATCCAGATTCGTGGTGGAGCGGCGACAGAATCAGACTGGGTACGTGCAGGTGGTCGTAATCCGGATGATGTCAAACGTCGGCGCAAGGCCGAAATTGATGAAAACCGCAAGCTGGATCTGGTATTTGATACCGATCCGGCCAGTGATAAAGGAGGCAGCAGTGCCGCAACGAAACGACAGGAGCCGCAGCACACCGACGACCAGTCCGAAGAATAATTCCTGGTTCAGGATGCAGGCAGGTCACCAGAGTGACGCGGATATTTATATTTATGACGAGATTGGTTTCTGGGGTGTTACAGCGAAGCAGTTTATCAGTGATCTGAATGCACTGGGCGATATCACCCACATTAATCTCCATATTAATTCACCGGGTGGCGATGTCTTTGAAGGCATCGCCATTTTTAATGCACTGAAAACACATGGTGCGTCCATTACCGTTTATGTCGACGGTGTGGCGGCGTCAATGGCGTCGGTCATTGCGATGGTGGGAAACCCGGTCATTATGCCGGAAAACTCCTTCATGATGATTCATAAACCATTTGGCTTTACGGGCGGTGATGCGGAGGACATGCGCACCTATGCCGACCTGCTCGATAAAGTTGAGGCGGTTCTGTTACCCGCTTATGCACAGAAAACCGGGAAAACCACCGATGAAATTGCTGCCATGCTGGCGGATGAGACCTGGATGTCCGGTGCCGAATGTCTGGCACAGGGATTTGCTGATCAGGTGACACCAGCCGTTAAGGCAATGGCATGTATTCAGTCAAAACGTACAGAGGAATTTAAAAAGATGCCGGAATCCATTCGAAATATGATTACTCCGCCACGCAACAGTGCTCCACGCGTACAGGATGATGGACCTGCAGCCTCCCGGACGCCAGTGCAGGCAGCAGCACCCGTGGTGGATGAAAACAGCATCCGTGCGCAGGTCCTGGCAGAGCAAAAAGCGCGTGTAAACGGTATTAATGATCTGTTTGCCATGTTTGGCGGGCGTTATCAGGCGCTGCAGGCTCAGTGCCTTGCCGATCCTGAGTGTTCGCTGGAGCAGGCCCGCGAGAAGCTGTTGAACGAGATGGGGCGCGAGTCCACGCCATCCAATAAAAATACCCCGGCTCATATTTATGCCGGTAACGGTAATTTTGTGGGGGACGGGATCCGCCAGGCGCTGATGGCGCGTGCCGGATTTGAAAAAACCGAACGTGATAATGTCTACAACGGGATGACCCTGCGTGAATATGCCCGTATGTCACTGACTGAACGGGGTATTGGGGTTTCCAGTTATAACCCGATGCAGATGGTCGGTGCGGCGTTCACACACAGTACGTCTGACTTCGGTAATATTCTGCTGGATGTTGCGAACAAAGCCATTCTGCAGGGCTGGGAAGATGCCCCTGAAACCTATGAACAGTGGACGCGGAAAGGTCAGTTGTCTGATTTTAAAATTGCCCATCGTGTGGGTATGGGGGGCTTCAGTGCTCTGCGTCAGGTGCGTGAAGGGGCGGAATATAAATACGTCACCACCGGAGATAAACAGGCCACTATTGCACTGGCGACCTATGGCGAGCTGTTCAGTATCACCCGTCAGGCCATTATCAATGATGATCTGAATATGCTGACCGATGTCCCGATGAAACTGGGCCGTGCGGCGAAATCCACTATTGCCGATCTGGTTTATGCCATTCTGACGTCTAACCCGAAAATCTCCACAGATAATGTAAGTCTGTTCGATAAAGCGAAACATGCAAACGTACTGGAGAGCGCTGCAATGGACGTGGCATCGCTGGATAAAGCCCGCCAGTTGATGCGCGTTCAGAAAGAGGGGGAGCGTCATCTGAATATTCGTCCTGCGTTCGTACTGGTACCGACGGCGATGGAGTCTGTTGCTAACCAGGTCATTCGCTCCTCAAGTGTCAAGGGGGCTGACATTAACGCCGGTATTATTAACCCGGTGAAAGATTTTGCGACCGTTATTGCAGAGCCTCGTCTTGATGATAACAGCCAGACCACCTTCTACCTGGCTGCGTCCAAAGGCTCCGATACGATTGAAGTGGCTTATCTCAACGGTGTGGATACGCCATATATTGATCAGATGGAGGGCTTCAGTGTGGATGGCGTGACAACGAAAGTGCGTATTGACGCTGGTGTTGCGCCAGTTGATCACCGCGGTCTGGTGAAATGTACGGCGTAAACGTCGCAGACAACAACTCTGATGGCCCGTAAGGGCTTTTTTTGTACCTGAAATCAGCCCCTGAACGGGGCTGTGCGGAGACAGTTATGGCAAAGAATTTTGTAGAAGAAGGAAAAACGGTGGCGATTGTTGCCAGTGCAGCCATCAGCAGCGGAGATCTGGTGCAGGTGGGTGATGTTTTTGCGGTGGCGCTGACCGATATTCCACAGGGAGAAACAGGCGACGGCATAACCGAAGGTGTGTTTATGCTGCCTAAGCTGAAAACGGATGACATGAAAACGGGTAAGAAGGTTTATCTGAAGTCAGGAAAAGTTCAGCTGACTAACAGCGGCTCTGATCCGCTGGTCGGGGTTGTCTGGGCAGATGCCGGAACCAGTGCAGAAGAAGTGCCGGTAAAACTCAATGTCTGATCCCTTTTTCCGGCTGGCAGCGCGTATGGATGCTATCACGGTCAGAAAGATGGGAAAGACAGCCTCGATTAATGATGTCGATATGACTGTGATCCCGGGAGAAACACTGGCAGAGCTGAATGCTCTGTCCGGACCTGCGGTCTCTCTGGTGGTGTTTTCTTCGGGATACCGCCCACGGCGCGGGGATCGCGTTGTTTATGACGGACAACAATGGACGGTCACACGGCATGAACGTTTTAACGGTAAGCCAATGATCTTTATTGAGTAAAGAGGTGTGGGATGAAGGGGCTTGAGAATGCCATCCGCAATCTGAACAGCCTTGATACCCGTATGGTGCCACAGGCCAGCGCATGGGCGATAAACCGTGTGGCACAGAAAGCGGTCTCGGTTGCCACCCGGCAGGTTGCCGGGAATACCGTTGCGGGAGATAACCAGGTGAAAGGGATCCCCCTGAAACTGGTACGTCAGCGTGTCCGGGTGTTTAAAGCCAGTCCGTCAGGAAAAATGACGGCCAGGATCCGCGTTAACCGGGGCAATCTGCCTGCCATTAAGCTGGGGACCGCCCGGGTCAGACTGGCCCGGCGTGGTGGAAAACTGCAGTACCGTGGCAGCGTGCTGAAGGTGGGTAAATATCTTTTCCGGGATGCGTTTATTCAGCAACTGGCGAATGGTCGCTGGCATGTGATGCGGCGTATTGATGGCAAAAATCGTTACCCCATTGATGTGGTGAAAATCCCGCTGTCCGGACCGCTGACACAGGCATTTGAAGATGCCCGCGACCGCATCATTGCTGCGGAAATGCCGAAACAGCTGGGGTATGCACTGAAACAACAACTGAGGTTATGGCTGACCCGATGAACCGACATACACAAATCCGCCAGGTCGTACTGGCACGCCTTCGGGAACAGTGTGGAGACAGCGCCACGTTTTTTGACGGGCTTCCGGCATTTGTTGATGCGCAGGAACTGCCTGCCGTGGCGGTGTGGCTGAGTGATGCTCAGTACACCGGAAAAATGACGGATGAAGATGACTGGCAGGCTGTTCTGCATATTGCTGTCTTCATCCGGGCACAGGCACCGGATTCAGAGCTGGATATGTGGATGGAGAGCACCATTTTCCCGGCCCTGAATGATGTACCGGCACTTTCCGGACTCATCGACACCCTGATCCCTCTCGGTTTTAACTATCAACGTGATAATGAGATGGCCACCTGGGCGATGGCGGAAATCACGTACCAGATCACGTACACGAATTAAGGAGGTGGCAATGACCACACCAAATCCACTGGCAAAAACGAAAGGTGCGGGAACGACGTTCTGGATGTACACCGGCAAGGGCGATGCGTTTGCGAACCCTTTATCGGACACTGACTGGCTGCGTCTTGCGATGGTGAAGGATCTGCAACCTGGCGAAATGACCGCTGATGCAGAAGATGACACTTATCTCGATGATGAAGATGCAGACTGGAAAACGACAACCCAGGGGCAGAAATCCGTCGGTGATACTTCGGCGACGCTGGCCTGGCGTCCGGGTGACAGCGGGCAGAAAAAACTGGTTCAGTTGTTCGACTCCGGTGAAGTCTGCGCGTTTCGTATCAAATATCCCAACGGTACTGTTGATGTTTTCCGTGGCTGGCTGAGTTCACTGGGTAAAACCATTGCCTCAAAAGACGTGATGACCCGCACAGTGAAAATCAGCGGTGTGGGGCGTCCGTATCTGGCAGAAGAAGGCACTGAAACCGTGGGCGTTACCGGGCTGACGGTGGCACCGGCATCTGCCAGTGTAAAAGTGGGAGCAACCACCACGCTGACCTTTACAGTAAAACCTGACGGAGCCAGTGACAAAGCGATCAGTGTGCATTCGACAGATCCACAGACTGCCACGGTGACCCTGAACGGGCTTGTGGCCACGGTGAAAGGCGTGAAGCAGGGCAGTGTCAGCATTGTGGGCATGACTTCTGACGGCGATTTTGTGGCAGTGGCTGCGGTGGCTGTCAGCGCCGCAGGTTAACAGGACGATACTCATCATTTGCCCCGGTTATCCGGGGCTTTTTTGCAGGTGGAGAACATGATGTTTCTGAAACAGGGCACGTTTAATTATGAAAAGCAGTCCGTGGTGCTCAGTGAGCTGTCCGGGCTGCAGAGAATTGAATATCTGGCGTTTGTTCAGCAGCGAACGGCAAAGTTTGATGCCGAAGAGGGAGAACTGCCGGAGGCTGAACGACAGATTGCTTTTCTGCGGATGGGGATGGATATCAATGCCTGGCTGGTTTCCCGCTCACTGTGGAATGCGGAACAGTCTCAGGATGTTGAGACGCTTTGCGCATCCGTTATTACAACATGGTCGTATGATGCCCTGGGAGCGGGGGCGGAGATGGTTCTGTCGCTGAGCGGTATGGGAGTCATTGAGAATGCCGGGGATTTGGAGCATGAGGTGCTGACGCCGGAAAAGTCCTGACGCGGGAAATGCAGTTTGTCATGCGGCTTGCCCGGGAGTTCCGGCGGGCAGACTGGCGGCGGATGCTGTCGGAAATGTCGGCCACTGAGCTTGGTGAGTGGGGCGATTATTTCCGGATGCAGAGCTTCAGTGATGTGTGGATGGATGCGCAGTTTGCCTCGCTGAAGGCATTGATCGTGAGAATGGTGTCCGGTAGCAGTGATGCTGCGGTGGCTGATTTCAGCCTTTTACCGGAAGAGAACGGGATACCGGAGCGAACGGACGAAGAACTGATGCATCTTGGGGAAGGTATTTCCGGAGGTGTGCGTTATGGACCAGATAGCCAACCTGGTCATTGATTTGGGGATTGATGCGGCAGAGTTTAAAAATGAAATTCCCCGTATCAAAAACCTTCTGAATGGTGCAGCCAGCGATGCAGAACGGTCTTCTGCCCGTATGCAGCGTTTTATGGAGCGTCAGACTCAGGCCGCCCGGCAGACAATGCAGGCGGCTTCTTCGGCTGCAACAGCCGCATCCGTCCATGCGCAGACGGTGGAGAAGAGCGCACAGGCTCATGAACGCATGGCCCGCGAGGTGGAGCAAACCCGCCAGCGTATGGAGGCACTGAGCCAGAAAATGCGCGAGGAACAGGCGCAGGCCATGGCTCTGGCGGAGGCTCAGGATAAAGCGGCTGCCGCGTTTTATCGTCAGATTGACAGTGTGAAACAGGCCAGTGCGGGGCTGCAGGAATTACAGCGTATTCAGCAGCAGATCCGACAGGCCAGAAACAGTGGCGGGATTGGTCAGCAGGATTATCTGGCGCTGATTTCTGAGGTTACGGCGAAAACCCGTGTTCTTACGCAGGCTGAGGAAGAGGCTACCCGACAGAAAGTGGCGTTTATCCGTCAGCTTAAAGAGCAGGCAACCCGCCAGAATCTTTCTTCTTCTGAGTTGCTTCGTGCTAAGGCTGCCCAGCTGGGGGTAAGCAGTGCTGCAGAAGTGTATATCCGCAAAATGGAGCAGGCAGGAAAAGCCACGCATTCGCTGGGTCTGAAAAGTGCAGCGGCCCGCCAGGAGATTGGCGTTCTGATAGGTGAACTGGCCCGCGGCAATTTAGGGGCGCTGAGGGGATCCGGGATAACGCTGGCTAACCGTGCCGGATGGATAGACACTCTGATGTCACCGAAAGGCATGATGCTTGGCGGGGTTATTGGCGGTATTGCCGCGTCCGTCTATGGTCTGGGTAAAGCCTGGTATGACGGTCAGAAGGAGGGGGAAGAATTTAACCGCCAGTTGTCGCTGACGGGGCATTATGCCGGAGTCACTGCCGGGCAGCTGTGGACGCTCAGTCGTGCTATTTCCGGGAATGGTATCACGCAACATGCTGCAGCCGGTGCGCTGGCTCAGGTGGTGGGGAGTGGTGCATTTCGTGGAAACGATATCGGTATGGTGGCGAGAGCTGCCGCACAGATGGAGCGATCGGTTGGCCAGTCGGTCAGCGATACCATAAATCAGTTTAAGCGGCTGAAGGATGATCCTGTAAATGCCGCGAAGGCTCTGGACAATGAGCTGCATTTTCTTACTGCCACTCAGCTTGAGCAGATACGTGTCCTTGGGGATCAGGGACGGTCCAGTGATGCTGCACGGATAGCCATGTCTGCACTGGCAGAGGAAACCGGTCGGCGTACTGCGGATATTGATGATAACCTCAATGCGCTGGGCAGTACGCTGAAGTATCTGTCTGATTTGTGGAGTCGTTTCTGGGATGCGGCCATGAATATTGGTCGTGAAGACTCGCTGGATGAACAGATTACCGCTTTACAGGAGAAAGTGTCGCGGGCGAAAAGACTCCCCTGGACGGCATCATCTTCTCAGGTTGAATACGATCAGCAGCGTCTTAACGATCTTCAGGAGAAAAAACGCCAGAAGGATTTGCAGGATGCAAAAGAGCAGGCAGAGCGGAATTATCAGGAGCAACAGAAACGACGTAATGCTGAAAATGCTGCACTGAACCGGATGAATGAAACGGAAGCAGCACGACATCAGCGTGAAATTGCGCGTATTAATGCCATGCAGTACGCCGATCAGGCTGTCAGGGATGCGGCGATACAACGTGAAAATGAACGTTACGAGAAAGCCCTGGCATCCGGTAAGAAAAAAACACGCGAAACCCGTAATGATGAGGCCACCCGGTTATTGCTGCAGTACAGTCAGCAACAGGCACAGGTGGAAGGACAGATTGCTGCTGCAAGACAGTCAGCAGGCATTGCCACTGAAAAGATGACAGAAGCGCATAAACAGCTTCTGGCTCTGCAGCAGCGCATCAGCGATCTGGACGGGAAAAAACTGACGGCAGATGAAAAGAGTGTGCTGGCCCGTAAAGATGAACTGATTCAGGCACTGACGCTGCTGGATGTAAAACAGCAGGAGCTTCAGAAACAAACGGCACTCAACGATCTGAAGAAAAAAACAATTCAGCTGACCAGTCAACTGGCTGAAGAAGAGCGCGCTCAGCGTCAGCAACATGACCTGGATATCGCCACGGTGGGTATGGGTGATCAGCAGCGGCAGCGATATCAGGTACAACTGAGTCTTCGCCAGAAATACCAGCAACAGCTGGAGCAGTTGAGGCGGGATAGTGAGCAGAAAGGGACATATAACACGGATGACTACAGAAAGGCCGAGCAGGCGCTGACGGAGAGCCTGAACCGACAACTGAATGAGAATCGCCGTTACTGGCAACAGCTTGAAGTTGTGCAGAGTAACTGGAAAAACGGAGTCCTGCGTGCATTTCAGGATTTTACCGTGGATGCAGATAATACGGCAGGAACAGCAGAACAGGTGTTCTCGTCAGCCTTCAGCAACATGGGAAATGGCCTGGCAACTTTTGTCACTACCGGCAAACTCAATTTCAAATCCTTCACCTCTTCTGTGCTGTCAGATATGGCGAAAATCCTGGCGCAGGCAACCATGATGAAATCGATAAAAGGGATTGGCAGTGTACTGGGATTTGATCTCAGCAGCCTTTCCCTGAATGCCAATGGGGGGATTTATCAGTCTGCTGATTTGAGTCGTTACAGTGGCACGGTGGTTAACCGTCCGACGTTTTTTGCTTTTGCAAAAGGCGCGGGTGTGATGGGGGAAGCGGGACCTGAAGCCATTCTGCCATTGCGTCGTGGTGCTGACGGTAAGCTGGGGGTTGTGGCGGATATTGGGGGTTCAGGTATGGCGATGTTTTCCCCGCAGTACAACATCGAGATCAATAACGATGGCACGAACGGGCAGATAGGTCCGGCTGCCCTGAAGGCGGTTTATGACCTCGGGAAAAAAGCGGCAGCGGACTTTATGCAACAGCAGGCCCGTGATGGTGGTCGGTTAAGTGGAGCATATCGGTAATGGAGACGTTTCACTGGAAAGTGCGCCCGGATATGAATGTGGTATCAGAGCCGAAAGTGGTGACAGTGAAGCTGGGCGATGGTTATGAACAGCGTCGTGCGGCGGGACTGAATAACCAGTTGTCAACTTACAGCGTGACGATACGTGTTCGTAAATGTGAACACCCATCTTTAAAAGCCTTTCTGGAACGGCACGGTGGCGTCCGCGCATTTCAGTGGACGCCACCTTATGACTGGAAACCGATCAGGGTGGTTTGTCGTAAATGGTCGGCAAGCGTAGGGGCGCTGTGGGTAACCATAACGGCAGATTTTGAACAGGTCGTGGCATAGGAGGCTCTGATGCAGGATATTCCACAGGAAACACATCATGAGACGACACGCCTCACTCAGTCAGCCCAGGTGGTGCTCTGGGAAATCGATCTGACAGAGGTCGGTGGTGAACGTTATTTTTTCTGTAATGAGCAGAACGAAAAAGGTGAGCCGGTTACCTGGCAGGGGCGGCAGTATCAGGCATACCCCATTCAGGGGACGGGATTTGAACTGAATGGCAAGGGCAGTGCTGCCCGTCCGACACTGACGGTTTCTAACCTGCACGGCATGGTCACCGGGATGGCGGAAGATCTGCAGAGTCTGGTCGGCGGAACGGTGGTCAGGCGTAAGGTTTACGCCCGTTTTCTGGATGCGGTGAACTTCGTCAACGGAAACAGTGACGCCGATCCTGAGCAGGAGGTGATCAGCCGCTGGCGCATCGAGCAGTGCAGCGAACTGAGCGCGGTGAGTGCCTCTTTTGTACTGTCCACGCCGACGGAAACGGACGGTGCCGTTTTTCCGGGGCGCATCATGCTGGCCAACACCTGCACCTGGACCTATCGCGGTGACGAGTGCGGTTATCACGGTCCGGCGGTCGCGGATGAATATGATCAGCCGACGTCCGATATCACGAAGGATAAATGCAGCAAATGCCTGAGCGGCTGTAAGTTTCGCAATAACGTCGGCAACTTTGGCGGCTTCCTTTCCATTAACAAACTTTCGCAGTGAATCCCATGACAGAGACAGAATCAGCGATTCTGGCGCACGCCCGGCGATGTGCGCCAGCGGAGTCGTGCGGCTTCGTGGTGAGAACACCGGAGGGGGAAAGATATTTTCCCTGCGTGAATATCTC
>SKET01002235.1_pt1 | contig 11958 bp, 9 predicted proteins | sample 4841461 | NCBI WGS metagenome assembly SKET01 (sample SAMN11008802, study PRJNA524170) | human gut metagenome | biome: Human fecal sample; material: Feces; isolation source: fecal sample from pouch patient p5 | host: Homo sapiens | place: Israel: Tel-Aviv | collected 2014-02-13
TTGTGTTGTCGCACATCCCTGGTGCGTTCTGTCGACGCATCTTTCAGGATGTAACAAAGTGTTTGCAAGGTCGAGTATAAGGAAAGTTACAGCTTCGGGAAGCGAAAAATGCTGGATTTTAAAGAGATGTCATATTTTGCAACTTAATGGTTACATTTGTTTGACATAAACAGAGGGAAGGACTGGCTGCTGAGACTGATTAGATAACATATAGGCAAAACTATTTGGCATATGAGAACTGTTGCGCTCCTGTGATGTGCTATGCCATATAAAGTCACTGGCGCAGGGAGCGGCCAATCGCCGCTGCCCCGGCCTCCAGGGCACGCTTCGGTGATTTTGACGCCACTAACACCCAAGCGATCTTTTTGTAAAGAGCTATAAGTCGGTTACATACTTAATCGCTCATCTTTGTCTGGAATGAGTTATCACCCGTAGTGGCTTAATATACAGCGAATTATCCCACCCGCTGCTTATCATGCCGATAATTCACCCAGGCGTTGATAATAAACGTCATCACCAGAATGCCAAACACCACGCCCAGCGAAACGGCGATCGGAATATGGTAGAAATCGACAATTAGCATCTTGATACCGATAAACACCAGAATCACCGCCAGACCATATTTGAGCATCGAGAAACGTTCTGCTACGCCCGCCAACAGGAAATACATCGCACGCAGGCCGAGGATCGCAAACAGGTTTGAGGTCAGCACAATAAACGGATCGGTGGTCACGGCGAAAATAGCCGGAATGCTATCCACGGCGAAAATCACGTCGCTCAACTCCACCAGAATCAGTACCAGCATCAGCGGCGTGGCATACAACAAACCATTCTTACGCACAAAGAAATGCTCGTTGTCGATGGTGTCGGTCATGCGCAAATGACCGCGCAGCCAGCGCACCAGCGGCTTGTCACCAATACCTGATTCATCTTCATGAGCCAGCGCCATCTTCACGCCAGTAAACAGCAGGAAGGCACCGAAGATATACAGGATCCAGTCGAACTGCGAAATCAGCCAGCTGCCAGTGAAGATCATGATGGTACGCAGAACAATCGCCCCGAGTACGCCATACACGAGCACGCGGCGTTGTAATGCCGCCGGAACAGAGAAATAGCTGAACAACATCAGCCAGACGAAGACGTTATCGACCGCCAGTGATTTCTCAATCAGATAACCCGTGAGGAAGGCCAATGCCTGAGGGTCCGCGACTTCGCGCCCCTGTGTCTGCGCCAGATACCACCAGAAAGCGGCATTAAACAATAACGACAGTGTCACCCAGACCAGCGACCAGGCCGCAGCCTGTTTCATGGTCATGGCATGTGCCCCGCGACGCCCCTGCAACAACAGGTCGATAGCCAGCATAATGACGACAACAACAGCGAATCCGCCCCATAGCAACGGCGTGCCGACAGTATTCATAGAAGTTCCTTACACATAAAAAAACGGCCAACGTCGGAAGACGTCAGCCGCTGCTTTTTATGCATAGACCTCGCCTTCCGGCAAGGTCTCACTTACAACAAAAAAGGAATACGTCTGCGTATTCCTTTCGGGTTGCCCGGTGACCGGATGTGGTTTTTCACACATCGTAATGACGATCGACCGGCAATGAAGTTACTCCCCTTTGCAGGTAACAAAGTATGACAGACCATTCGGTCAGTCAATGGTCTGTTACATACCTTTTACACTGTTTTACTTTGGCTATTATAGTTTTACGCTATCTGCCGGAAAAATCACCCCGGTCTGGCGGCGGATCTCGGTCAGCAGCCTGGCGGTGATACGACTGACCGCCAGCCCTGGATGATCTACCAGATGTTCATCCACCAGGGTAGCGAACAGCTCTGCTTCGTACAGCATGGTATTAATATGCTGCGGCTGGGTAAGATCCTGCATCTGGCTGCCGCGCGGCACATAGCAAACTTTCTGGCATTCAGACAGTTTTTCAATCACCAGCGATCCCGCTTCGCCCTGAATCTCACTTGCCAGCACAGAATCACTGACCTTTGAGTGCTGCAAGGTAACGCTGAAATCACCGTAATCCATCACCACCACGCCGTGGGCATCCACACCACTTGCCAGCAAACTGGCGGTTGCCTGCACGCTTTTCGGTTCACCAAATAACGCCACCGCCGACGCCAGGCAGTAAAAGCCGATATCCATAATTGAACCGTTAGAGAATGCTGGATTAAAGGTGTTGGGATTCTCGCCGTCCAGATAACGCTGATATCGCGAGGAATACTGGCAATAGTTGAAAAAGACTTTACGCAATTTGCCAACTTTCGGCAGTACCTGGCGTAACAAATGGAAATTCGGTAGGCTGGCGGTTTTAAATGCCTCAAACAGCACCACCTGATTTTCCCGCGCACAGGCAATGGCGGCATCCACTTCCGCCAGATTCGACGCCAGCGGTTTCTCGCAAATCACATGAATTTTATGGCTAAGGAAAAGTCGTGTCTGGGGAAAATGCAGGGCATTCGGGCTGGCAATATACACCGCGTCAATAGCATCACTTTCTGCCATCGCTTCCAGCGATGTAAACAGATGCTCGACAGAAAAATCATTGGCGAAGTGCTGGGCCTGTTCAAGGCTGCGGGAATAGACAGCGGTTAACTTGTATTTACCGCTCTCATGGGCGGCCTCGACGAACTGGCGGGTGATCCAGTTCGTGCCAATCACAGCGAAACGTATCATAACGCGTGGATACTCCATAAAGGGATTCTGCCGTCAATGTAGCACGCCTTTTTCATCTTCGACGTGCGCAGATACGCATTATTCTTTCGCCGGACAGCCATGCTCGCTAAACGGCCCAATCATGACCGACGGCCCGAGATATTTCGGCTGTCGATGGAGGATTTTCGCGTCAATCACTGCGCTGACGCGAGCGAGTTTCTCCCGCAGCTGAGTATAAAAACCATGTTTCATATTCAGGTCTGGTGCGTTAAACCCGATGGCATCGATGCCGTACTGTTTTGCCAGCCAGATGGCGCGTTGGTTATGAAATTCTTGCGAAATAATAGTGATATGGCTTTCACCAAACACCTTTTTGGCACGCACCACCGAATCAAGCGTTGAGAATCCGGCATAGTCGCAGAAGATGACTTTTGCGGGTACGCCTTTAGCGATCAAAGCCTGCTGCATGCCTGAGGCTTCATCGTAATTTTTACGTCCGTTATCGCCGCTCACTAGTAGCCATTTCACTTTTCCGGCGTGGTACAACTCTGCTGCGGTATCAATACGTCGGGTAAAGTAGCGATTACCCGGCCTCGCCCCCAGCAATAAACCCACGTTACGCGCCGGAACGGCGTTGACATCGCTCCTGGTCAGCTGCTTGCTGGCGTTGACCATAACGCGATCGGCAATAAAAATGGTCGCTCCTGCTATAAGCAACAATAAACAGCCAAGCTTTAGAGTCCGGCGAGAAAAACAAATACGGAGAAGAAGGCGGGCAAAGGCGCGCAGCATGGTCGTTATCCTTAACGAAAGGGGGGAGGTCGATTTTAGGCGCTAAAGGAAGAAAAGATAACGCCTGATATCATTTTCAGATTTTGTCCTGCCCAAGCGACAACTGCGTTAGCCACAGACGAGTGTCGAATTCAAGCTGGTGGTACTGCGGCTCCATATGACAGCACAATTGATAGAACGCTTTGTTGTGCTCTTTCTCCTTCAGGTGCGCCAACTCGTGCACCACGATCATGCGCAAAAACGGTTCCGGCGCGTTGCGAAACACGGTAGCGACGCGGATCTCTGCTTTTGCTTTCAGCTTGCCGCCCTGCACACGCGAAACAGCGGTATGTAACCCGAGCGCGTTTTTCAGCACATGGATCTTGTTGTCATACATCACTTTATTGATCGGCGGGGCATTGCGCAGAAACTGATTCTTCAGATCCTGAGTATATTGCCAGAGGGCTTTATCGGTGGCGTAGTCGTGCGTTCCTGGATAGCGTTTTGCCAGCACATCGCCCAGACGCTGTTCATTAATCAGCGTGCGCACCTGGGAAAGCAACTGTTCGGGATAACCCTGAAGATAAGTAAGATTGCTCATAACCGCCCACGAAAAAGAGAAAAAGGGTATACTCACGCACCCTTTTCAGGGGCAACGTCGAAATTTTATCATTCAGGAGGGCCGATGAGCCACTTAGACAACGGTTTCCGTTCACTGACACTACAACGTTTTCCGGCGACGGATGACGTTAACCCGCTACAGGCGTGGGAAGCGGCAGATGAATATTTGCTGCAACAGTTGGACGACACAGAAATCCGCGGCCCGGTGTTAATCCTGAATGATGCCTTTGGGGCGTTAAGTTGTGCGCTGGCGGAACATAAGCCGTACAGCATTGGCGACTCATACATCAGCGAACTGGCGACGCGCGAGAATTTACGCCTCAACGGGATTGATGAATCGAGCGTGAAGTTTCTCGACAGCACCGCTGACTACCCGCAACAGCCGGGCGTGGTGCTGATCAAAGTGCCGAAAACACTGGCATTGCTGGAACAGCAACTGCGCGCATTGCGCAAAGTAGTCACGCCGGATACACGTATTATTGCTGGTGCTAAAGCCCGTGACATTCACACCTCCACGCTGGAACTGTTCGAAAAAGTGCTCGGCCCGACCACCACCACACTGGCATGGAAGAAAGCGCGCCTGATTAACTGCACTTTCAACGAGCCGCCGCTGGTTGATGCACCGCAGACCGTTAGCTGGAAGCTGGAGGGTACTGACTGGACTATCCACAACCATGCGAATGTCTTCTCACGCACCGGGCTTGATATTGGCGCGCGCTTCTTTATGCAGCATCTGCCAGAGAATCTCGAGGGTGAGGTTGTCGATCTCGGTTGTGGTAACGGCGTTATTGGCCTGACGCTGCTTGATAAAAACCCGCAGGCGAAAGTGGTGTTTGTCGATGAATCACCAATGGCGGTTGCTTCCAGCCGTTTGAATGTTGAAACCAACATGCCAGAGGCGTTGGATCGCTGCGAGTTTATGATCAACAACGCGCTCTCCGGCGTGGAGCCGTTCCGCTTTAATGCTGTGCTCTGCAACCCGCCGTTTCACCAGCAACATGCACTGACCGATAACGTTGCCTGGGAAATGTTCCACCACGCGCGCCGCTGCCTGAAAATCAACGGCGAGCTGTATATCGTTGCCAACCGTCATCTGGATTACTTCCATAAACTGAAGAAAATTTTTGGCAACTGCACCACCATTGCTACGAATAATAAATTTGTGGTGCTGAAAGCGGTGAAACTGGGGCGTCGTCGGTAAGTCTTGTTTGTAATGCCGGATTGCGGTTGAAATGCCCGATCCGGTAAATAAGTTCATCGCTATATCATTATTTCTAATCTATTTTTCAGAATAAAATTGTTCTAAATACGAAAGGTCCGTTTAAGGACTTTTTTGTCAATTTGCTACTCTATATTATTAACAATCTTTTTCAGCATTACATCGAACGGAATAATTATGGATAAATATACTTTGCTAGGACTTGCTGTTACTGTTCCTGTTGCTCTTACATGGGCTTGGTTAGATGTAAAAAGAAAACGTAAAAAAAGAGATAATGCTCCGTTGTTAAATGATACGATGCGATTTGTTAATGGAACGCACCTTGTAATCACTGTATTAAACGGCGGTGATTATCGGTTATTAGCGGGCCATGAGTATAATAAAGATAACCGCCTTACTGCAAAAGGTCGTTGTAAACGCTTCTGGGGAGTAGAAGACATATCAGCGGGTATGGAGATGCTCCAGTCGCTTGTTGATGGTCGACATAACGAACAATTTCTTCAAGAGCTTAAACACATAACTGAAAATGTCATAAATTTAGAGACAGAGCAAAACTGGCAAACATTATTCACAAATATCACTGATAAAAAAATGCTTACTAAAATGAGAGTAATGCATGATGCGCATCTTGATTTTGGCAATAATGCGATTCTTGCATGGGATTTAAGTCGGGCAAATCATTTATTAGCAGATTATTATTTGGCTGGGTGGATAGATGAACAACGTTATATAAAAGAAGTCTTTGATGTAACATCGAAAATTCAGAAAAATTTTTCTTCATGGGACGAGTTTAATAAAAGCTATTTATATGGTTATCTTTGGTGGAGTGGGGAAGATCAACAACATGATCTTAAAAAATTAGGCTGCTATCATAATAGGGTAATGATTATAAATAAACAGAAGGATGTGGCTAATAGTCCCTTTAAATTAGACTGGGATACACCATTAAAAATAGAAACGTCACCCTACGCTTGAGCCAATTACATAAGGGCGAAAATGATTGTGATTTCCAACATTTTGCAAGAAGGAGAAAAAATAACCGTGGTGGCACCTTTTCTGGCGGGTATTCAGAACGAGGAACAATACACCCAGGCGCTGGAACTGGTAGATCATCTGCTGCTCAACGATCCTGAAAAACCCTTGCTGGATCTGGTGTGTGCCAAAATAACCGCGTGGGAAGAATCAGCGCCCGAATTTGCTGAATTTAATGCCATGGCTCAAGCCATGCCTGGCGGTATAGCTGTGATTCGTACCCTTATGGATCAATATGGTTTAACCCTTTCCGATCTGCCGGAAATTGGCAGTAAATCGATGGTGTCACGCGTTTTGAGCGGGAAGAGGAAATTAACGCTGGAACACGCTAAAAAACTGGCAACGAGATTCGGCATTTCTCCCGCCTTGTTTATTGATTAACGCGACGTGCCGGATGCGGCGCATCCGGCGCTTCAAACAACGATTTAAATCTCCAGCGCCAACCGTGTTCCCTGGGCAATTGCCCGTCGAGCGTCCAGCTCCATAGCCACATCGCAGCCGCCAATTAAATGCACGGTTTTCCCGCTATCAATGAGCGGTTGTGCCAGCGTGCGGTTTGGCTCCTGCCCCGCGCAGATCACCACATGATCTACCGCCAAAATTTGCGGTTCGCCGTTGATCACCACATGCAGCCCGTCATCGTCGATCTTCTGGTAACTTACGCCTGGGATCATTTTCACGCCGCGCGCGAGCAGGGTGGTGCGATGGATCCAGCCCGTAGTTTTGCCCAACCCTTGCCCTGGTTTGCTGGCTTTGCGTTGAAGCATCACAATCTGTCGCGGGCTACGGGGGATCTGCATTCCCTGCGGGCTTAACCCACCACCCTGTTGCAGGCTACTGTCGATTCCCCACTCATTACAAAACTCGGTGATATTCTGGCTGGTGGACTCCCCTGGCTGACTTAAATACATCGCTGTATCAAAGCCAATCCCACCACAACCAATGATGGCGACGTTGTTGCCCACCGGCGCTTTGTCGCGCAGTGCGTCGAGATAACTCAACACCTTCGGATGATCGATCCCGTCGATGGGCGGAATGCGCGGTACGATCCCACTGGCGAGGATCGTTTCATCGAACGCCTTTAACTGATCTGCGGTCACGGTGTGATTAAGTTTCAGTGTCACGCCAGTCACTTCGATCATCCGGCGGTAGTAGCGCAATGTTTCGTAAAATTCCTCTTTGCCGGGGATCTGTTTGGCGATATTAAACTGCCCGCCGATCTCGCTATGTGCATCAAACAACGTTACCTGATGACCACGCGCTGCCGCATTGATGGCAAACGCCAGCCCCGCCGGACCTGCGCCGACCACCGCCAGATTTTTTTTCTGCACGGCGGGAAGGATCGGCATTTTGGTTTCGTGGCAGGCGCGAGGATTCACCAGGCACGAGGTGACTTTGCCGACAAAGATCTGATCGAGACAGGCCTGATTGCAGCCAATGCAGGTGTTGATCTCATCGGCTCGCCCCGATTGCGCTTTTGACAGCAGCTCCGCATCAGCAAGAAACGGTCGCGCCATCGATACCATATCGGCATCACCGCGCGAGAGAATATCGTCGGCAACCTGCGGATCGTTAATCCGGTTGGTGGTCACCAGCGGCAATGAGACGTGACCTTTCAGTTTGCGTGTGACCCAGCTAAATGCGCCGCGCGGCACTGGCGTAGCGATGGTCGGAATCCGCGCTTCGTGCCAGCCTATTCCAGTGTTGATAATGGTTGCGCCCGCCGCTTCAATGACCTGCGCCAGTTCTACCGTTTCGGTAAAAGTCCCGCCGCCTTCTACCAGGTCGAGCATCGACAGCCGATAGATAATAATGAAGTCGTTGCCGACGCGCTCGCGCACCGCACGCACTACTTCGACGGCAAACCGCATCCGGTTGCGGTAATCGCCGCCCCACTGGTCGCTACGCTGGTTGGTGCGCAGAGTCAGAAATTCGTTGATCAAATACCCTTCGGAACCCATCACTTCGACGCCATCGTATCCGGCCTCCCGCGCCAGTTGCGCGCAGCGGGCGAAATCGTCGATCAGTTGCAGGATCTCTTCATGGGTGAGTTCATGAGGAACGAAACGGTTGATGGGGGCCTGCAACGCGGAGGGCGCTACCAGATGCGGTTGGTAGCTGTAGCGTCCGGTATGCAAAATTTGCAGGGCGATTTTGCCGCCTTCCTGATGTACCGCTTCGGTAATGGTGCGATGGTGCGGGATCTGGCTGACGTCATTGAGCATTGCACCGCCTTCCATGCCAACGCCTGTTAAATCAGGTGCAATACCGCCGCTAACGATCAGCGCCACGCCGTGACGGGCGCGTTCAGCATAAAACGCCGCCAGCCGCTCGGCACCGTCCGGGTATTCCTCCAGCCCGGTGTGCATTGAACCCATCAACACGCGGTTTTTTAACGTGGTAAAACCTAAATCAAGCGGGGCAAACAGCGACGGGTAGCTCATAAATTATCCAGTATGTAAAATAATTGTTATGTGGTCGGATGAGTTCTAATTTAGCCGTCGCCGGGGAAAAGGGAAAAGGGGAATGCGGGGTTTGTGATGGGAATCAAAAAGAATAGGCTGGTGGTAATGCCGGATGCGACGCTTGCCGCGTCTTATCCGGCCAGGGGGAACGCACATGTAGGGCGGATAAGGTGTCCACGCCGCATCCGCCAGTGGCGCGGTGCAGATGCCGGATGCGACGCTTGCCGCGTCTTATCCGGCCTACGGAACGCACATGTAGTGCGGATAAGGTGTTTACGCCGCATCCGCCAGTGGCGCGGTGCAGATGCCGGATGCGACGCTTGCCGCGTCTTATCCGGCCTGGGGGAACGCACATGTAGGGCGGATAAGGTGTTTACGCCGCATCCGCCAGTGGCGCGGTGCAGATGCCGGATGCGACGCTTGCCGCGTCTTATCCGGCCTACGGAACGCACATGTAGTGCGGATAAGGCGTCCACGCCGCATCCGCCAGTGGCGCGGTGCAATTGCCGGATGCGACGCTTGCCGTGTCTTATCCGGCCTGGGGGATTGCACATGTAGGGCGGATAAGGCGTTTACGCCGCATCCGCCAGCCGTTGCAAATTACTGCTTACGGAAAAAATCGTTATACAACATATACAAATGTGCGGCACTCCAGGCGAAATTTGGAGCCCCTTGCTGCGCGCCAGTCAGCGGGTTGTAATTCTCCTGAATCGGACCGTCGGCGGTTAATCCTTTGGCATGTTGGAAGAACGTATCCGCCAGTTTCAGGGCATCATCGCGATAACCGTAACGCTCCATTCCTTTCAGACCAAACCAGAACTGATCTACCCATACGCGCCCGCGCCAGTAGATATCCGCGCCAAAAGCCGGGTTGGTTAACGCCGCCGTTCCCAGCGGTACAAAGGTGTTGAACTCTTTGGTGTCCAGCATCACCTTCACCACCGCGTCGGCATTGGCCTGCGTTGCAGCACCGTTAAACAGCGGCGACCAGCCTTCAGGCCCTTTACCGCGCTCAACAATCGGTTTGCCCGCACAGCCGTTCGCCAGCGGTTTATCTTCAATGCGCACGTCATAGTAGAACTGCGTGGTCGGGTCGAACATACAGGTATTGATGTAGTCCGCGAGCTGCTGCGCCAACTGGCGATAGCGTTTGGCCTCTGCCGGCTTACCGAGGATAGTTGCCATCTCTGCCAAATAATGGTTATCGCTGTACATATAGCTGGCCTGATCCACCGACTCCTGCAATAGCGAGTAGCCCAGCAACGTTCCGTCCTGGCTGCGGTTCTCGGCGAATTTCACCGTCCAGTCGCTACGTTTGCCGCCGTTAGCGACATATTTATCCAGCTGTTCCTTGTCGATAAACCCAAAGACGGCGGCGTCATCACGGCCCGATTCCCACGACGCAGCAACTTGTGCCGGAATTTCCAGACTGTCGTACTGGCCTTTCTCCACCACGCGGGCGTAGTTGTTCAGCCCAGACAGCGTCTCTTCTTTATCGCCTTTTTTCACCGTAAACAGCATCTCGCCGCTCTTGGTGTTATGGGCTTTATCGTGGGTCGCGCCATATTCCGGCACGCCGTTGCCGTTATGATCGCGGTTACGTAACCACCAGTCGTGATAGGCCACCAGTTTCGGGTACATCTCTGCCAGCCAGGTTTTATCCTGGGTGACGTTGTACACTTCCATCACCGACCAGGCGGCAAGGCTGGGCTTGGTATTGCGTTCGTTCCAGTTGCCGCCATCGCCGCCACGCTCGGGGCTAAGGTTCCACGCAATCAGGTCGGGGACAAATCCCACATCCTGTGGACGCACGGTGTCGCCAGGTTGGATCTGCCAGGAGAAGACCGCGCGGATATTCTCTTTGGCAATCTCCGGATTGAAATGCGCCATCGCAAACGCCTGTTTCCAGGTATCCCACGGCCAGGTCTGATTGCCGGAGAACCAGCGCCCGGTCACCGACGGTGTGACGGTGTTATATTTCACCGCCCCGCCCGGCGAGCGCCAGTTACCGTTGAGCGTTTCGATCGCTTTCACCGCGACGCGCGTCTGTTCCGGCGTCGCATCCGGATTGGTTAACCCTTTCTTCAGATACTCTTCCCAGCGTTGCTGCGAGGCGGTGAGATAAAACGCCGGACGCGCCAGAATATCGCGGATCTGCATTTGCTCTTTGCTAACTTCCTGAGCGGTCAGCAGGTGGGAGTAGGTGGTATAGAGCGTCGTCGACCCGTTGATATGCGCCTTACTGGTAAAGTGATTACCGTTGATTTCAGTCTGCACTGGCAGGGATTTATGCACCTGATATTCTGATTCGCCAGAGGTCAGCAGATCCCAGGTGGCACGCACTTTGCCAAAGGTGACTTTCAGGCCATCACGGGTGGCGCTGATTTTGCGCTGATAATCAGGGTACTCGCCAGCAATGGTTTTATCGGAAATCGGTTTCCCTTCTTTCGCTTCCAGTTTTTCCAGTAGTTCGCCGTCCCACACCAGATCCAGCGGTTTATTGCTGGTGATTTTGGTTTCCAGTAGTGACGTGCGCGGCGTGGCGAAGCGCAGAGTCATTTCAACCTGCACATCTTTTGCTGTCAGTTTTTGCACCAGCGCGCCGGGAATACTGTATGCCTCCAGCGTGAAGTCGACTTTCTTGCCGTCCTGCCAGACGGTCAGGCGGTCGAAATTGCTGGCCATAAAGTTGATGTATTCTTCCGTCAGCAGCGCAACGCCTGGAAAACCGCCCATGGTGTTCGGGCCGTCTGGCAACAGATGACCATGCCAGGCTCCGAGATCGAAAAACGGATTAAAACGCTGGTGATCGTCGTAATCGTAATCCTTCATGTACTGCGGTGCGCCGATACGGTTAATCACGTTTTTGTAATTGTCGGCATTAGCGGCATGGGCGGAAAAACTCATCAGTAGAGCGCAGGCTACTGGCGTTAAAATAGTTTTGATTTTCATGAGATTATTGTCCTTTTACCAGTAGAAATATTGCATCAGGAAGAGTTGGTCGCTGGGATCGTTAGAGGCATTTTTCATGTAGAAGCGGCTATCAAAAGCCGTTGCGAAACGTCCGCCGCCGTATTCGTACCAGATACCAAACTGCATGAAAGAGGTGGTTTCATCGTCAGCGTGGTCAGGGAGATGTTTGGCGTACGTGTAAGCGGTAGAGAGATAAACGCCCTTTAACG
>SKET01002239.1_pt1 | contig 11947 bp, 14 predicted proteins | sample 4841461 | NCBI WGS metagenome assembly SKET01 (sample SAMN11008802, study PRJNA524170) | human gut metagenome | biome: Human fecal sample; material: Feces; isolation source: fecal sample from pouch patient p5 | host: Homo sapiens | place: Israel: Tel-Aviv | collected 2014-02-13
ATCTAAAAGATAATTAACCAGTTTCTTCTTATAACAAATAATCTCTTTAAATTTAGAACGGCAATATATATTGAAAATCTGTTTATCAGACTCTTTACTTTTCAAGTCTTCCTTAACCATCTTATAAAAAAGCATTCTTTCTCGCTCCAATTCTGATAGAAGTATTCTGAGATTTTCATATTGTTTTGATTTCCTGTTAATTTTAATCGAAGTATCTTTTAAAATCTCAGGCGAAAAAGTTTCTTCCACAGAATATTCAACCTTTGTAATTCCATCAGCCGTATTATTTTTAACATACTGACTAATCCGATCCGCATTACTTTTTTTATTATATTTCTCACACTGCTTAGTTTTCTTATCTTTCGCATACATAAAAAAATGTGGACATTTATATTCGCATGAACCATTCGTAGAATCCTTATATTTTTCATACACAGATGCATACTGCTTCAAATCCATAGATTTCTGAGTTTTGAAGTAATCAATAACAAAATTATTGTATGCGCATAGAATCCTCACTAATTTTGTATTAGGTTCAGTTTCCGAATTGAATATCTTTGTAATGGCATTTGAGACAAATCCAATATTTTCATTATGAAAACTACTTATCAGACACATCATAATGGCTTTGTTAGTAATCTGCGCCAGTTCTGCTTTTGTCATATCATAAAATAACGGATATTTCTTCCTGTCCAATACACGCAAAAATGCTTCGTCATGTACCAAACAAATGTGATCCCCATCCCAGTCAGCTTGTAACGCTTTAGAAATCAAATCATGTGAACTAACAATGGTATCTGTTCCGATAAACCACTCTTTACATTCTTCCGATTGCATTACTTTTCTAATTCCATGCTCACAATCAGACAGATGCGGATAACGAAGACAACAAGTTTCCTTAATATCCATGCCATCATAATAGTGATTGTAAATATACCCTTCCGGGATTAAACCGTCTGGAACATCTTGTCCTAAAAATAACCACTGGCAAAAAGCAAATAAATCAGGACAGATATAACTCCAAAATCCATCTAGTATCAATTTACATCCCTGTGCTTCTTTTCTTGCTGACAATAGCGCGCTTTTCATCGTCTTCTGTACATGGACATCATTCAACATCTGCGGATACTTCAGAATTGCTGCATGAAGTGCATTTAATTCTACATTTTCATAACTGTTTTTTTCATCTTCAGATTCCAGTTCAATACCCATAAGCTTCAAAGCTACTTTAGGGTCTTTTTTGGCATTGTTGATATAATCAACCGTCTTCTTTGCCAACTGCTCAATAGCTTCATCTGTTAAGTTTTTTCTTGGGATTGTTTGAAATGGCTGATATGCCACCTTCACCTCAGAAGCAGGTTGATGTGCACAGTTATTAATTGTGATTGATAATCCGGCTTTCTTAAAACATTCTCTGTACTCTTGCATAGATGTATAATACTTTCGCATTTTTAATTGACTGTCCGTAAGAATCATTTTCGCATTTAAAAATTCATCTACAGTAACAGGACTTCCCCATGCGTCTTTCATATGTACAGCCGATAATTCATCTCTGTATTTCTCAATAAATTTGTGAAAATCAAATGGAAAGACTGCACCTTTTAACCATCCACCTCTTATCTGACAACTGTACGGAAAAGTACCAGGTATAAAAATGCCGGCTCCATCCATATGTTCAATCTTGATGTCCATTTTCTTCTCTTCAATATCCAAAGCATCTACATCCAAATAATTAACCATTCCGGATACCATCGTATTAAAATCTGGAACAATAATTACTTCATCGATACTTACGCCTGAATCATATTGAATACTGTTAGAAATATTCAGTGCCTTAGCTGAGAAGAATTTTCCCATATTAATTCCACCTTTAGAATTAATACGTTCTTCAGTTAGTCCACACATAAGCGCATACTCATTTTTCATCCAGTAATTTTCTTCTACTAATGTAATAGTTTTTTCTTTCATCTGTCCGGTCGATGAAGTATAGAATAGATAATGCTTATCGTTAAAGTCTACTCCTCGATCAATAATCTGCTGCAAGACACCCGTTAATACTTCACTGCCACATTTTAAAAGAAGAAATTGCTCCAATACCGGAACATCTGACAAATCCACATTACATCTTCTGACGCATTCATTTTCAAACCAAACAATTCTTTTATTTCCTTTTATCTGGTCTGTGAGATTACCTTCTTCATCATAAACGTAAATAGCTGATTTTCTAATCTGTCGAACCGAATCAACCGGAAACTTTTCAAGCTCATTCAAAAGAATCTTCCTAAATTCACTTTTCTCAAATTCTGTAGCCAACAATTCATTTGCTTCTTCCAAAGCGATGTGAAATTCTTTAGAAAGTAATTCTGGTGTTGGATACGGAACGCCCAACCTTTTTCTTAATTCCTTTTGACTAATTCCATCACAATATAAATTATAATATTTTTGTTCTTGCTCTGTCAGACTTGTTGAGATATTCAATTTATACACCTGACATCTTCCAAAATCCATTTTCATTAATGATCCTATAACAATCACTCTCCATTCATTTGTTCTCTACATATATAATTCTCCATCTGTACCGCAAAACATCTCGCCAAAATTGGTGACATCCATCACTCTCCAATGTGTATATCCGTGGGTTTATTTGCATGACTTCGTACCTTATTTCATTCTTCTACCAACCACTCTAAGAAGAACTCACCTAAGATATTACAATTGAAATATGCCCTCTCAGAAGCGTTTTTTACCGTTGCTCTACACGAAATTTGTAGGATATGAAAGACTAATTTCATTAGGTAAATTTTTACGCATATCTTATATTTAATCAACATTTTTGATTGTATTATTCCTCTAAAATTGAGATTTGAGATACGCTATTTCCTCTTTTCCAATGTATATTATTTCCCCCTGCTAAATTACAATTAGTGCATAAACCAAAATGAGGAGGTGAAAAAATGGCTCGAAAAAAAATTAGACTATTCTTATATCAATAAGAACGGAAAAAAAGTATCCGGAGCCGCTGCAACATCACATGAAATATATACAGTTCATGGCGGACTCCAAAATTACCATGATTTTATCGGGAAAGAATATATTGCAGAATTCGTAAACTATCATTCCGATATCATCAATGCTGGAATTGAAGCAACCTCTAAACGTAATCAGTTTAAAGTTGTTTAAACTCCGATTTCTCAGGGAACGTTGTATATTTACGTACATCGTTCCCATTATCTAATCACTCACCACATTTCAACTTTTTCTTCAATTCTTGTCGATCTTGTCTCACAATTCTCTCTATTGTTCTTGATGTAAGTTTTTCAGTTTTAGCTAACTCACATATCTCCATCGCCATATTTATAATGTATTGCTCCGCTTCCTCATTTGAAAAGAACTCTTCTAACAGTTGTTCAGTCCTTCCTAATTCTGTAAAAACAGTCTCTTTCATATAAACATCGTCTTTATATAAAAACGAAAAATTATCTATAGGATTTTCAGCATTATATCTTATTATTGGCATTACTGAACACATTTGATAATAATGATTTTGCAAATGTCTTTTATTTGCTCTTGTTCCTGAATATACCTGCATCAATTTCAACATCATTTTAGGATCTATTTTTTGCGGTCTTCCTACTTTTTTATCATCATTATTTTGGTAACCGTTACCTAAATTATTATCCATATATTGTTTATCTCCTTTATTCGTATACAATCACCTCTACAGGTTCACTCTCTTCCATAAGTTCATCCCATGTAACTTCTACAAATTTACCATCCTTATAGTCATAATTAGCTTCATCCAAATATACAAAAACACAGCAGTTTTTCACACTTTCATCAATAATCTTTCCATCAATCGGAATACTTAACTTATATGCTTTCTCCCATTTCATAGAACTTATCACTTCGAAACTCTGTGTTGTTATCCAGATACCAAAAGGAATATTTAATAATCCATTGTAATCCTTATCTGTATTTGAAAATTTCTTACCTACTCTGTAATATTTTTTCTCTGTAACTGTCTTACTCATATATAATTTCCTCCAAAATTCTTTTATCATAAATGTAATACAATTTGTGCCGGGGTTTCAGGGGGTGGCACACGGACTAACAGATAAGACACAACTTTAGTCGCACTAGCAAGATGCAAGTTTTCCCCGAAAGGAAAACGCAGCGGATTGCGTAGCAAGACTTTGTGGATTTCTGTTAGGCTAACCCCCTGACATATCTAATCAACAAGCAATATCATATCCTTTCACCTGTGCAAGCTTCTTCTGTAAATCTTCATCCATCTTTTCTAAGAGATCAGCTTTGTCAAAGAATGTCATGTGCTGCGCTGTAACAATCTGATTGATTAACTGCTCATATTGCTTGTAATATTTTTCTGATAAATTATTCATGCTTTAATCTCTCCTTATTTATATGTGGGGAATCCCCACTCCCCTTTAGACAGCCACCTTATCTTGCCACCTTACGGTGTCAATCTAAGCTGTCCGTCTTTTTTCAGATATGGACTGTCACATTGCTTCGCAATATGCCATTCCAATCGAAAAATCATATGTGATTATTTGTTTTTTTAGTCATTTCAAAAAATGTCCAATTAAAATCGTAATAAGAGATTGTTTATTATTCCGATTTTAAATGGACAACTTTTTCAATTTACTTTTCAAAATCGAATAATGTGTTTAATTCCTCATTACTCTCAAGGAATTCTTCTGACGAAAATGTCATCTTACTATGTCCAATCTTAATCAATTCATCTTTAAGGATATTCTGTGCATCAAGATAAATATCCCGTGAAACTTGAATATGAAAAGGCTCTTTTGCTCTTGAAGTTCTTTTCCCATCACTATTAAGGATATCTCTCCAACAGCTTTGTTCCCACTTCTTATGGTCGTCTATCCATTTTTGATATGTATCCTTCGCATTCTGATTAATTGCATTACACACTTCTTCATTTAGCATTAAAGATAACTCTTGTTGCAATTTTGCTTCTAATTCAGGATAAACTTGCCTTACTCCATCTGGAGTATAAATAATTTTGATTTGTTTAAAGCAATGATCCCATCCATAATATTCACAAAGAAGCTCATTTACCTTATTGTAAAAATCTTTCTGTTGAAATCTTAAAAATATTTGAATCATCTTGTCACATTGAAAGATGTTATGTAAAACATAATGTTCTACATCAAGTAGCATTTTCTTTTCATTATCATCTGCTTCAGAATATATTTCTCTGCCCTTATCATCCCGCTTTACAATAATTGTTTGTATTTCATAAGTAATTAACTTTCGATTTTTGAGACTGTTAAGGGCAGAAAACAATATCTCTTCTAATTTTTTATTACATCTCTGATAGAAATTTTTAATTTCCCATGCAGTAACAGAATAATCCAAATCCTCAAGCTCTTTAGACGAAACTCTACTATACTTACTATTTACAATTCCAAGTAATTCCCACCACTTTCTTTTTGTAAGAGTCCTTGTATATCCTGTTTGTTGTGATAAATATTTCAGCAAAATTACTTCAATATATCTTACATAGATAGAGTTGTTTCCAAACTTACGCTTATCTTCTTTTTCAAGTGGTGTATCATAAATATCTGTAATAATAAATTTTTGTCCTGCTTTTTCCCAATCAAAATATCTACCGAATTCTTTTAACTGAGCTTTTCTTGCATTTCCTGTTTTTGTTTCTTTTTTCAATATTTCACATAATTGTTTATAATTTTTCACAACCATTCCGACAGAAAGTCCAGACGTATCTATTCCAGTCAGCTTTGTTTTTTCTTCTGACTGTGTAATAGACATTTGTTCTTTCTGATGTCTAGTTAGAATTTTTAACCATACCGCATTCAATTCGTCTACAGAGTCATATGTCCTATGTGCATCTAAAATCTCTGCAACATCATAAGCTATAATTAAATCTATTATCGGGTGAAGATCATATAGTGCACTCGGAAATATTTCTTGGTTGATTTTGGTATATTTCTTTGCATTAACAATAAAATCTTTAATCAGAAAAAGCTTTGTCGGAATAATAGTATTTAATTGACTGATATCTGGCAAATCCAAATTTTTATAAACTGCCGGTGGGGTATCCACTATAGAAACATATTCTTCTACTCCTTGCATATCCCAAAAATATTTTTCTAAAATAACAGCCGTATTATTTCTTTTATCTATATCTATAAGTGATTCATAACTCAAAAGCATTCCTCCCATCTATTCAAACGAATCTACACCAACGTATTCATTTGTCTCTTTGTCCAACCTAGAAAATGAATACGATACGACAGCTCTTTTATCAGCATTTGCCATTAAATTACTGAACAAATCTCCGTCTGACTCTTCGTTTTTTATCTCGCCACCATGTCTTTTCTGCTCTTGTAGGTATGCTCCCATAAGGACTAATGCTTGTCCACATCCTCCGGGGAATTTATCTGGCAGATTGAACCAACCTTCTACATGGAATAGTTTATTTGATACCATGTGGCTACCTCCTGTTCTATAAATAAGAATCTCTATTACTGTTTCAACTTACAATCGGGTATACGGAATCGGATTAATCTTACATTGCTTTGCCAATTTATCTATCAGCACATCAAAGCAATCACAACAGATATCCAAGTCAATAATGTCTCCATCATGCTTACTTCCATATCCAATTTGTGAATGCAATCCTATATGCTCCTGTTCGTCATAATCAGAAAATTCTTTTCCACATACATTACAAAGTGTTTTTCCTTTTGCCATTACAATACTTTCCTTCTTCTTATGAAAATTGATTAGTGTTCTTCTTAAGTGATTGTCCGAAATATCTTGTCTCAATAGCCTTAAAAATCACATTCTTTATTTCGTCATAGAAATTTTCGATGTTAGCATCAAGCCAAATATCTACTTCCAACTTTCCAGCTTTAGTATCTACTGCATCTACAATAAAACCTACCTTAAAATCTCCCGAATTCAGTTCTAAAGAAAGTACTTTACATTCTCCTTCTTTCATCTTCAAATTATCAAGTGTAATACCATATTCCCTATATTTTTCTTCTTCCTTCTGATATTTTTCAATTGCTTTCTTTTCAATAGCTTCATCTATTTGTCTCTGCATTTCTTCTGGAAACGACTCAACATCAAAATACATGGTAATCCAATCCTGATCTAGAACAGCATCTTTCAGCTTAATCTCTCCCAGTTTTGAATCGACATAAGTTCTTTTTATTGTGTCAACGGTTATAATTTCCATCCTTTTCTTTCTCCTATCTTCTTTCTGTAAAGAGGGGACGAGAAATCATCCCCTTTATATATTCTGCAAACGACCAAACAAATTACTGCTTATTTTAACCCAATTCTTCCTGGAACTGCTCGATTGACATGCCGTCTGATACCGTTCCAACAACTTCAATGTATTCACCAGCTATTGAATCGTGCAGATTGGCTGTCAAAGTCACCGTTCCATCTTTTGATATGTAGACTGTCCATTCAATGATATTGAACATTCCGGCATGAGTAACTTTCTCCAGATCTTCCATAAATTTTTCTTTTTCAATCGGGTCTGCTACTCCATTCATACTAAAATATTTGCTTGTGATTAGTCTAATATCCATCTTTCCTGATGTGATAAGGTTGTATAACTGCACGCTTGTGATTGTATTCATATGTTTTTTGTCCTTTCTTCTATCCAGGAACCGCAACTCTCGACGGTCGCAGTTCCTTCTTAATATAAATGTGCTCTCCGCTTAATTAAAATCTAAGACAAACCTTTTCACCATTGGTAAACGTAATGGTATAATCACGTAATCCCATTTGTGGTACTAAATCCGCATTACTCATAGTAATTCTTTCAATGCTCTCATTAGTAATCACCATCCTTGAACGGTCTACATACTGTGTTGTAGTAGTTATTGTTGCAATAGCTGAAATCACTGCATCTTTATTTTCATCTGATAATTCTGTCCATTTTTTTGCAATCACTGAAAGCATCTTCTCCATCGGTACATCTCCGTAAACACCATAATCATCCAGTGTTTCCCTCGCTTTTTCATTTTCGGCTTCGAAGTAATAAATATGGTTGAATGTCAACCTTGACTTGCCCTTTTCATATGTCTCAATATCAAAATGATTAAAGAACACTTCCCAGTAAGTTTCTTTACTGAATCTTTGTACTCTAATACCGAAATCTGATTCTGCAAACCAGTCTTCTAAGTCTTTCAGCTTATTTATAAAATCTTCCCATGTGATTTCTCCTGATTCACTTCTATTTTTTACAAAACGGATAAATTCACGAATGAACTTCTGTGCTTCCTCTTTGCTATATCCAGCATCAACCAACTGCTTTTTTATATCTGTTTCGATCTGCTCTGTCATTGTCAAATTTTCAAAATCCAATAATTTTTCTAAATCAACCCTGTCTATATGTTCTGTATTAAAGTATCCCATAATAATTTCATGATAATTCTTTTTGGGTTTTGTATACTCGCTTGACTGTTCTCTACTAGAAAACAGAGCATATACATAACTATAATGTTGAGGAAGTGCCACAAATTGTTTTACTAATAATTGCTTTACTGCATGGTCAGTGTTTTCATTGTTCGCCCACTTTTCGATAATCTTATCAACTGTTTCTTCAAAACTCATATCCCCAATTTCCTTGATAAGCGGAATATTAATATCTGATTTCTTCAGTTTTCCAAAACAACTCTCCATCTTCGCAATTACGTCATCATAAATCTTGTCATCTGCAACCTGCATTTCTTCTCTCATAATTTCTTTCATCTGTTCTTTTTTCATAATTTCTAATCTCCTTCTTAAATTTATTTTTTATTTGCTACCTATATATTCTGCATTTGCTGTGAATTACTCCGTGAAATAATCATTCAGTTCTTCAAGACTCATTCCTTGTTCACCAGCCACAATAAAATTATTGCCATCTACGATCATCCAATTGGCGTTACCAGATCCATCCGCCGGTGCTACGTCCAAATGCAGATGTTCTTTCGCAGCTTTCTTCTTCATCATACTTAATGTGAGAACCGGCACGATATTTACGGCTGCTAATCCCTTTTCTTCACTACGAACATCAAATTCCACAATATCTCCAGCATCCAATGTTCTGAAGCCATCCATTTTAATCTGTGTCTGATGAGCGAAATACTCTGCTCCATCATCTCCTGTAATGAATCCATAACCCTTCTGTGTGTTAAACCATTTTACTGTTCCTTTCATTTGTTTCATTTCCTCCTATGCTTTTAAATATTTTCTATTAATTTAAAGTCTTCTGACTTAATCAAGTCGACTACTTTCGTTACAAACTGATTCGATAATAAATCAGCAATATCATCCCCAGTTGTGTATAATTGGTTTATGTCCTTTACTTCCAAATCATATAAGAAGAGATCTTCTTCATTAATTGGTGTGTGAAATGTATGATTACCACCAACATCATAAAAAAGATAATAATGATACACTGGATCACAATCTAAATAGACATCACCAAACTGTACATACTCCTTTAAGTCATTATCCCAATATTCACCTGTATGAAAAAATGCGTCTGCATTCAGATATTCCTCATACTCGTCTTCGTAATCATAAATACGTTCTCTTCGTTGATTATAGATTGTCTCTCGATGAATACATACAGGCTTCAACACCGAAAGCATTGTCTCTTTCTGACGATAGTACTCTTTCTTTTTATCCAGAGCCTTTGATTCATTGTCATATTCGTCATACCGACAAGAACGCCACTCTCTTTCTTTGTCACGCCAGTTTTTTGCTCGCTTATTAGAGCTGTAAAGACACTCCAAAAGCATTTGCATTGTTATGACATGATTTTTAAGATTTTTACTGTATTCAGCAGGTGTTCTCATTCTTACATTCTCCTTATCTTTCTTTGAGTTTTTGTTGAATTCTGTTTCATCTATATCTCAACTCTGATATATCATTAGAACAGTAAATCTCTGTCACTCTTTTTCTTTTCTGTCGATTTCTTTTCTGGAACAATATCATCGAAAAATCCTACTGATTTTGACAATCTATTTGTATTCTGTGCTGTCAGATTTCTTTTGATTGTGTCCTTATTGGAGTCGATGATTTCTTTAATCTCTGCCATCTTCTTATATGGAAGAGACAATCCCGAAAGAACACATAACGTATACTTCGCTTCATATTGAATATATGTATCCAGTGGAATTCCTACTTCTTCATACACATCTTCCATACGAATGCTATGACCTGTCCCAGAATTAGCTAAACCGATATACTTGATTACCTTGTCGTCTTCCAACGGTGCATACACATTATTATGGAAGGTACTGATTAAATTCTGAATGTCTGACTTATCCTTACCAAGCTTGCTGATGATTGAAACACCTCGGCTACAAAGCATCTGCTCCACCTCTGCATCATCAATATTCCCCAACGCAGAATTACAATCTAATGTAAGCAGTGCGTCCAAGTGGCAGAAGAAAATCTCATTGATCTTCATTTTGTTATTGTTTTTATCATTATCTAAGATGAACATTGTTCCCGGTTCTTCTAACGCTTCAAGCTCTGCTAACGTCTCATAGGAATTAATTAAGGCTTGAATTGATTCTGTCTTTGTATTTGGAAGTACCGTAATGACGATACAAGCTTTAATATCCAAATCATTCATTGCTACTCTCTTCATCGGCATTACTGATCCGGCTCCTGTACCTCCTCCAAGTGAAGCTACCACAAACAGATATTCAATGCCGGGTAGTTTTTCTTTTACCTCATTGATAATGTTGTCAATGTCCTTCCGGAACAACTCTCTTGATTTAATCCTGTCTTTATTACAACCTTCTCCTCCGGGAATCTGATACTTATATTGGTGATCTACTTCTGTAAGACTATCCAAATCTGTTGTTGCCGTATTAACAAATAGGCATGGATATCCATCCTTATAAAATGGAAGTAGTTGATTCCCGGCATATGCTCCGATACCCACAAATCCACTTTTATTTTTTAACATTCTTTTATTCCTCCTTCTGCTTCGGCAGCAGTTCTATAGCTTTCTTTGTTAATATGTAGCCGTAAGCTCTCGTTACTTTTGCACCTTTCTCTACGAATCCCAGTCTTTCCAGCTTTCGGATGTACTTATATACAGTACAAGTCTCTACGATTTTAATCTGCTGTCTGATCTCTTCACATGAAAGTGAATGCATGAAATCAGTAGCTTGCGCTTTTAACATCTGATTCATAATGATGAATGACATTCTATTTAACTCTTTGTCCACCTATATCTCACCTTCTTTCAAACATTGTTTTACTTATTTACAAACTCGGATTTACGAATTAAAAATAATAGGCTGTTCTCAGCCATGTTCTTTACTCGGTACACGTTTATTGATGGGATTCCAGAAGCAACTACCCCGTCTGCACTCGTCACTGTAGTGTTGGCAGTGATTACACTCTGGTTGCTCCCAATCTTTTTGATGTTTCATGTGTGGATACCTCCGTATTCTATTTTCAAGGTTCATTTTGTGTACACAAATAAACGATGATGTATGCTTATATGGAAAGACTTCACCTGTTAATTTGGTACTCTGTTCTGTTTTTAATAGTTGGAATTTATGTGACAGACTTGTCACGATTGATTTTTGATGTTATACTTATCTTTGCGAAAGATTCATTCGTGAGTCTTGTACATATGTAAGATGATACTGCAATATCATCTCGGAAGCCGATGCTCTGCAAAGCGTTGGCTTCTTTTTTATTCCTCTATCATTCCAAATCAGAACGTTTGTTCTGTCAACCGTCTTGTCAAACACTTGTTCGTTTTCTTGCCGTCTCACTCGCCTTTCCTGTCTGTGGTGGATGTTGTTTCACTGCATCCTGTCGTCTCTGTTCTGTTGTTGTAGGTACATAATAGCACTGCTTTTAAGTGCTGTCAATAGTTTTATACATTTTCACTTATTATTTTTGT
>SKET01002241.1_pt1 | contig 11946 bp, 26 predicted proteins | sample 4841461 | NCBI WGS metagenome assembly SKET01 (sample SAMN11008802, study PRJNA524170) | human gut metagenome | biome: Human fecal sample; material: Feces; isolation source: fecal sample from pouch patient p5 | host: Homo sapiens | place: Israel: Tel-Aviv | collected 2014-02-13
GTGTATAATTAACTCATAAAGTCAAACGAGCGAACAAACATGGAGCATTCAGTACGGCAGACGGAACAGGCTCAAATGACGGTACACGACGTATCCACCGCGACGTAAGTAGCAAGTTTGGCAAATAAAAAGCCCTTACAGGCAAATGGAGGTTCTAATGGAAAAAGTAGTCACGCATTACGGAGAAACTATTAAGCAGCACAGTGTTGAGTGGTACAAAAAACAACTGTTAAAAGATTTTTCTGTTCAATTTATCAAAGACTCTTTATTACCTCAGTTATTTGAATGGTCAAATGCTTATAAAGCAGCAGTTGAACTGACAAAATAAAAAGCCCCAGAGGGGCTGAAAGGAAACGGATGTGAAGCAAACATATCAATTATCTATAATTTTCCCATCACATGTATTAAAGCTTCCTATGAATCTATCAAAAAGCGATATTGAAAAAATAGAGGAAGTTTTATCACAAAGGTTAGTGTTAAGACATTTTGATAAAATGTCCGGGAGAATATATAGCATTAATACCCAAAACGTATTATGGTTTGAGTTTAACTCTTTGAAGCCAACTGAATAATAAGTGAAATTATCCCGGGAATGCCTACAATTAGAGTAATAACAGTGGTTATAATAGCGATTGTTTTATTACTTTTATTACTTAATTTTATTTCAAATTCATCTTGAGATTCTATTTTTGTTTCTATTTTAATGATTCGGTCTCTCAGGCTGGCAATTTCGATCAACGGATCTTTTATCTCATCATGAATTGTATTTTTGACATGAGGTTCGACAGTATTACCGTACCATATTCCTCCTTGATCATTTTCAACTATTGCTTTACCCATTTTTTCTTCCCTTCAAGTATGTTACTGCTCTAGAAATTTCTTTCCCTTCTTTATTTTCAAGCTTAAAGACCGCAGCATAAATTTTATCTGTCTTATAATTTAAGTTTTTCACAGTCATTTGTATTGGTAGCTCAATATAGCTAGGAAGTGAATAAAAATCTGAGCCGGAAAGTAAGTAAACAAGCTCAACTTTCTGACCAATTCCTCCCTTTCTAGCTTGATAATCTTCTAGTTTTCCAGAAAGGAGTAGTTCATACTTTTCGATTTCATAAATATATATCGAAAAATAGTAGACTGCACCATTTTCATAATTTAAATTAATCAATGTAGCAGAAAAATTAATATCGTTTTTTCCCTCGGATATATAGATACTTTCTGACATGAAATTTGAGATGTACTCTTGCCTATGCTCGGGCAATTTAAAAACGTTCATAAAACCTCCAATATAATTTTAGTTTAGTCACTTACATTATATCACGGAGTTATGATATCGCTCACAATGAGCAGGGAAGACTGGCGAACAGGTTCGATTCCTGAACTTCCCTTACTGCGTATGCAGAAATTTATAACACAGAAAGGAGCCAGTATGGCAACAGCAATTACAGATTTAAGAAAACTAAATCGTTTATCGCAAAGTCAACTCGCAGAAAAGGCAGGATTGACTCAGAAAACAATCGGTAACTATGAAAAAGATATTAGCTTTATCCGAAATGCTCAATACAAAAATATTGAAAAAGTAGCAAAAGCATTAGGGGTATCTGTTGATATTATTTTTTTAGAAGACACTTCGGTTTTTCTGAAACGGATTAATCAACAAAATACAAAAGTAAGCTAAGAAAGGAGTTAGGAAATGAACGAATTACAAAATTTCACAAATGAAAATGACGAACAAGAAGTAACAGTTAAATCTTCACTTATCGAAGCAAATGAATTAATTAAAGCAGTCTTCTCGGATTATGGAATTCAAAATGAAGACGGAGAACAAATCACTCGAAAAGAATTTGCTGACTTGGTTGGTCAAAAAATTTGGCTAGTAGCTGAAATTTTAGGAATTGAATTAGATTAGAAAGGAGTTCATAAATGAACGAATTACAAAACATTGATGGCTTTAATGCCAAAATCTACGGAACAGCAGAAAATCCTCTATTCCTCGCGAAAGATATTGCAGACATGTTGGAGATAAAAAATAATCGAGACATGCTTAATAATGTTGATGAAGATGAAAAGCTGATGTCGTCAGTATCTACATCAGGTCAAAATAGAAACATGTGGTTTTTAACAGAAGATGGTCTTTACGAAGTACTTATGACTTCGCGTAAACCACAAGCGAAAGTTTTCAAGAGAAAAGTAAAAGAAATTTTGAAGTCTATCCGCAAAAATGGAGCTTACATGACTAATGAAGTTATTGAAAAAGCTTTAACAAGTCCAGATTTCATCATTCAACTTGCTACTAATCTTAAAGATGAGCAAGAAAAAACAGCGATGTTATCTCAACAGGTTGCAGAAAGCAGACCCAAAGCAGATTATTATGACCGCATCATGAAATCAAAATCTTTGGTAACGATTAGTCAGATTGCCGAAGATTATGGAATGAGCGCCCAAGCATTAAATAAAATGCTTTATGAGTTAAAAGTTCAACATAAAGTTGGTGGACAGTGGTTATTATACGCTAAACATAAAAATCATGGTTATACATTTAGTGAAACAAATGTTATTCCGAATCACAAAGATGGCGGAGAAAAAGTTGTTATGAATACTAAGTGGACTCAAAAAGGCAGAATGTTTATTTACAACTTACTAAAAACAGAAGGTATTTATCCCACAATTGAACGAGATGACGTTGCTTAGAAAGGAGAAGCTATGGGAGAACGATATGATCCAATGGCTGCGTATCTAGCCAATGGCGTCCTAGAAGAATTTCGTAAGATGACGAATGAATGGCTGAAATTCCAAAAGGAGCTGTTCAAATACGAAAGCAAGACTGGAGAAATCAGGCAGGTTGATTTGTTGAAAGAATTCCACATGTCATCAGATACGCTTAAAAAGTGGAGAGAAAACGGATTACCTTCGATAAATCGAGGTGGTTCAGTCTTCTATCTCTTGGAAGATTTACATGATTTTTATTACTAAAATGTCGGGCAAGACATGATTAAGGAGGAATCGACTACCTCCACATACCAAGTTAATTTATTAAATGCGGTGCTCCGCTAGAAAGGCAGAAAATGCACTATATACCTAAATATTCAAGAGATAGACAAAATAAAAGACAGTCACAAAAATTTGTAACCGTCATTGATAAAGAGAAATTTGCTAAAAGTTTGAATGAAAACAAACTCATTGTTACTAATTTGCGAGCAGATACTTTAAAAAAAGTGAAGCTTATATGAAAAATAAGCTAGTTTCAGCAGTGTCTACAATTTTTCCATTTTTTCTTAAAGTCAAAGTTAAAGTAAAAAACTCTTTTTTATGTATGACTGGGACAGTTATGTCAAACGATAATCCTAGTACTGTTAAATTTCTTTGACCAGTTTCCATGGTGATTATTTCATCAGGGAAAGCTTGTTCTGGAATTAAATTTCGTTCCGTTTCATCTTTTAATAAAGTTACCTGAATGGAATAATTATCTGGCTCGCTATCTAATAGCAAATTTGAATTTACTTTAAAAACAGTATTCATAGTCGGTTCTTTTGGGTAATCATCTACAGTAAATATTGTAGATGGGATTCCATTATTAAGACTAGCATAGAAAAAATTAATTTTATTAACCATAATTTTTCCTCCTTTCCATAAAACTAAGCAAATACCGCAAATATCTGCTCACAGTAATTATAGCACTCGGAGGATTAAAACGCATACATAGAAAGGAAAACATCATGGACTTTGATTACGACCAGTTCCAAACGACTGACGGTAGAACAGTAACTATCATGCCGAAAGAAAAAATTTGGATGGTAACTCGTGGAAATTTCACACGTAAGTTACTTACTTTAAGTGCCTATTTGCACTACATGACAAAATAAAAAAGCCCTGCATGGCACGCAGAGCAAGTAGGAAATTCGCCAAAACTTCTACTTAAATTATACCACGAATGCCTAGAAATTTGAAATGGAGAATTTAAATGGACTTACAACTTATACCAGTAGATGGAGATGGACAAAGGGTTGACTTGAATCCATCAGCTATAAAAGATATGGACAATGTCACACTTACAGAATTCTTATCTCAGGCAAAGATTATAGCTGACCTTTATAAAAAAGGTGAAACTGAGGTTAAAAAGCGGCTTGATGAAGGCCAACAATTCAATCGTTTGAGTTATGGTAAAGCAGCACAACAAAAGGTTCTTACCATGACTAATAAACAAAAATATGACTTGGTTAAAGCTCATGGTTGGGATTGTGTAGAGCCAATTACTTTAACTAAACTCAAAAGCAAGTTTGGAGATGGAATAGAACAAGAGCTTGAGCAGTCCATTGTATATAAAGATAAGAAAGCACCTCTTAAATGGGATGCGTGAGGTAAATCATGGCAGATTATGAAGAACAAATGCTTGCCTTACAAAAACCTTTGCAACCAGACCGAGTAGTTTGGAGAGTTCAACAATCAGGATTTTCTAAACAAGGGAAACCTTGGGCTATGGTTCTTGCTTATATGGATAATCGGGCAGTTCAAGAACGTTTTGATGAAGTTTTTGGAATTGCCGGATGGAAGAACGAATTCAAAACAGCTCCAGATGGTGGAACATTATGTGGTATATCCGTTAAGTTTGGAGACGAATGGGTCACCAAATGGGATGGCGCAGAAAATACTCAGGTTGAAGCAGTTAAAGGTGGATTATCCGGCTCAATGAAAAGAGCTGCTGTCCAATGGGGGGTAGGTAGATATTTATATGACTTACCTACCAGTTTTGCTCAAACCTCACTTGAAAAGACTGATGGTTGGAACAAAGTTTTTGATAAAAAAGCAGGAAAGAACTTTTGGTGGAATAATCCACAGCTTCCAAGTTGGGCTTTACCTCATAATTCAAAGGTTAAAAATACAAAAGCTGACTTTACTGAAGAAGAGGTACCAACTCCACCTAAATTATATGTTGTTGGTAAAGATAAAAAAGAATTTGATGAGAAAAAGCTTCAAGCTGTAGTTAACAAAATGGCTATTATTGCCGGTAAAGACTATGGGGCAAGTATTGATGAACAAAATGATTGGCTAAAATTGCCACTTGATGAAGCCTACAATGATATCGAAAAATTCGTAGATAGAAAAAAGGAAGAACAAAATGATTAATAATGTCACTCTAGTAGGGCGAATCACTAAAGAACCTGAACTTAGATATACACAACAAAATAAAGCAGTTGCTTCATTTACTCTTGCAGTTAATCGTCAATTTAAGAATTCCAATGGAGAAAGAGAAACTGACTTTATCAATTGTGTTATCTGGGGTAAATCAGCCGAAAACTTGGCCAATTGGACTCATAAAGGTCAATTAATTGGAGTTATTGGGAATATCCAAACTCGAAACTATGAGAACCAACAAGGGCAACGTGTTTATATTACGGAGGTTGTCGCAAGTAATTTCCAAGTACTAGAAAAAAGTAATCAAGCAAATGGTGAACGAGTTAGTAATCCAGCTGCAAAACCACAAAATAACGATTCTTTTGGAAGTGATCCAATAGAAATTTCAGATGATGACCTACCATTTTAATTAACAACCAGGTGCAGCGTGCGTAACAAATGCTTAAATTCGAGGGGATAGGCAATGCGCAACATCCCCCAGCCTTTAATTTTAAAAATAAAACTTGAAATAAATATAGAAGAAAGGAGTATTCGTGGCACAAAGAAGAATGTTTAGTAAAAAAATTGTCGAAACAGATTTCTTTATGGAAATGTCACCAACAGCAAAACTACTCTATTTTTATCTAAATATGAGTGCTGATGATGATGGTTTCGTTGGAAATCCTAAAACAATTAAATTAATTAGTGGAGCTACTGATGATGACTTGAAAATACTTATTGCTAAACAGTTTATCATCCCATTTGATAGTGGAGTTATTGTAATCAAAGACTGGAAGATTCACAATTACATCCAAAAGGACAGATACAATCAAACTCAATATTTAGATGAAAAAAAGCAACTTTTAGTTGAAGAAAACGGAACGTATACAAAATGTATACAAGATGTGTCCAGTTTGGATACACAGGTAAGGTTAGGTAAGAGTAAGGATAGGTTAGGTAATAGTAATAATACTATGTCAGATAAATCTGACGATGTTATTCCATATTCTGAAATTATTTCTTACTTGAATGAAAAAACAGGGCGAAGTTTTAGAACTACTGAAGCTCACAAACGTTTTATCAAAGCGAGGTGGAACGAGAATTATAAACTAGATGACTTTAAGAGGGTCGTTGATAATAAAGTTGCTGACTGGACAGGTAAAACAATAAACGGTCAACCAGCAGAAAAATATTTACAGCCGTCAACTTTATTCGGAACGAAGTTTGATAATTACCTTAACCAGACACCAATGCGCCAAGAACAAGCACAGCCTTATGATGATCTTGGATTGCCATTTTAGGAGGAAGAAATGGAAAGTATCGGAGATGTTATTGGAAAATTTGTTGATATGAATAAATTTAATGCAATGACTGATAAAGTTATCGCTCGTCCAGAAATAGAAAAATTCATTTCGGATAATAAGATGACTAGCGATGAAGTTTCAAAAAGTTATTCTAAATTCTACGAATATCTTAAAGAGAAAAATAAATTTGATAATAACGAAAAAACAGTATTGAGTGGACATGAACCTTTTTTGATTATGAACTGTGGTTATGCCGATGTTGTCTATCGTGAGACTGAAGAAGTGATTAAACGTAGGAAAAAAGCTGAGTTTGTCAAAAGGCTTAATCGCAATAGCATTGTGAGAGATATGACAATAAAAAAAGCAAGTTTTGAAAATTTTAATGCAGTAACTGACGAAGAAAAGAGAGCTTTGGCGTTCGCAAAAGAAGTATCTGAATATTATTATACTGGCGGTGAGGGAAATACTGTAGTAAGCGGGCCAGCAGGAACAGGGAAAAGTCACCTAGCCATGAGCATCTTAAAAGATTGTTTGCAGCATACTGATTTAACCGTTATTTTTGCAAGTTGGTCAGAGGTTCTCCACTTAATCAAAGATAGTTTTGATAATAAAGACAGCTTTTATTCAACTGAATACTTCATGGAAGTTTTTAGAAATACTGACTTATTAGTTATTGATGATATTGGAAGCGAAAAAATAACAGAATGGTCGATGTCTTTACTGACAGAAGTTTTGGATGCAAGGACTAAGACTATTATTACCACTAATCTAAAAAGTGATGAAATAAGAAAAAAATATCATAACAGGACATATAGCCGTTTGTTCAGAGGTATTGGAAAAAAAGCATTCAATTTTGAAAATATTAAAGATAAGCGTGTTAGTCAATTGCCATTCTAGGAGAAGCAATGAAAACAATAATCATTGAGCAGTGGGAAAACGAACATTACCCACTTGGAAAAATTAAAAAGCAGAAGCTGGCAGAGAAAACTGAGCATGAGATTCTTTTTATCCTTAATCGCATGGCTCAGATGCCTGCAATTGTTAGATTTGGAGAAGCAAGTGAAGTTTGAATTTAACTTTCTCAGAAAAGAAATGATAAATGAGAATGATAACAAAGGCACAACTTATGGTTCAAGAATTGCTGCCAATAACACTAAACAGCGTTTAAGACGGATTGCATGTCGAACTGCTCATGAATGGCTAGACCAGTCAGATGAAGTATTTGAGCAATTCCATGAGAAACACCGTTGCGATGTATTTGTTGTGCTATATCCTCCTAAAAATTATAGTTATGATCCACCAAACTATTCGCCAACTTCAAAGGCGATTATAGATGGATTGACAGATGCTGGAATATGGAGTGATGATAATAAAAATATTATTCGCAGGACAAGTTTTGAGCATGGCGGGCTTTCTGGAGATACAAAGATGTGGAAAGTTGAGTTAGTAGTTAAAGAACTGACAGAATAGTATTAATTCATGAAAATTACGGTTACATTGAGCGCTTAAAACATTTCATGGATAATTTATCACGAACAAACTAAAAGCGCTTAGAAGCTAAAATATGAGGTAGTAATATGTTCAGCAAAAATGAAATAAGGCGTGGAGATAAAATATGCTTCCGCGACACAAAATTCTTAAAAGTTATCGAAGTTACTGACAAATACATAACGGTTGAAAAAGACCAGTTCACTAAAAAATCAGTTAAGCGTGATGATTTTAGAATTGTAAAAATAAATGGAAGATACCATGCATGTGAACTCTTTGACAGAGTTGTGAAGTGAGGGATGAGATGAAATGCGATAAATGTGGCAACGAAATAGATTGTGATTGCATGGGATGCCATGAGTGCCATCCAAAATATACTTGTGAAACGTGTGGATTATGCCATATTGATGGATGGGAAGCTGGGGCATGCTGGAGTTTAGCCAATGACCCTGATTATGACCCATTTGACATTTAAAGGAGATAAGAAATGACAAATTTATATGATGAAACAGTCACGATTTTAGAAAGCCACGATAAAACAATTGCCGATATTGAATATATTGGTAGTTCAGAGACAAAAATTAATACAAATAAAGCGCTCGAATTGATGAAAAAAACGAATTATGATAGCGGTTATGGCGGTCAGGAAATAGCAGAAAACCTAATGATTAAAGGGAGTGGTTTCATCATGACACGAGGGGAATATGACGGCTCTGAATGGTGGGATTATATGCAAACAGACCCGTCTTTACCGCAAGTAGAGAGCGATGTTAAAAGTTTTGAAGCAAACATAGGCTGGGAAAGCTTAGAGGAAATTAATGGCTTGGAGGACACGAAAAATGACTAAGTTTGAAGAAGTAAAAAGACCAAAAAAAGCATATATTGACCCATTTTCTAAAAGAGATGTAGATTTCACTGGAGTAGCTAAAAAATTTACAGAAGGTGCTCAAACATTAAAAGAATGGAAAGAATATGCATTCCTTCTTGAAGATAAGCTGAAACTCCAACAGCAAGCCCTGCCAGTCGTGCCTGAGTGTGTTGCTGAGTGGATAGAAATATTAAAAACTAAAGGCCTTAAACCACTAAAAAATCCAGAAACATACGGAGAAACTGGCTTTACAGAAGAAAAACTACAAAATATTGTATTTTGGATTTCTGAACACCAAGAAGATTATATGCGTGCATGGCTAGACGGCTACACAGTCGAAAAACCGCAGCTGTTCTATTTGAGAGATGAGTTAACTGGACAATTCCTTGCGAAAGATAATCAATTTAAAAATGAGGATAGATACTTCTTTTGGAATGGAGCAGACCCACTTACGCATTCTATTGGCACTGCATGGAAGTTAACCTTCACCCAGCAAGAAATCGGCAGCATGGAAACTGGGAGCTATGAACAGATTCCTGTGCCTGTGGAGGACGGAGAATGAAAGAATATAAAGTAAATACAACAACTTTTAGCAGCACTAAAAAGAGAAATAAAAGTATTTTGATTATCAAAAGTGACTCTGACTTCAAAGTTGGAGATGATTTAGAACTGATTTGTTTCGCTTATGGAAATTATTATCATGAATCCGAAGATAAGGTACTTCTTGACGGAGATGGTCCTTGGGGTTGCCTTGAAATCACTGACAAAGATAATGCTGACAGATTAAAAACAAAAATCACTTGCGTTTTATCAGCATCGGAAGTAAACGAGGGAGGCAAAGTAGCATTTGAAAATAAACTACTTCCAATTATTAAATCAGAAGGAAGAAGTAATGGTTACGATGATTTTATCAAAGTTTTGAAAAACGCTTTTGAATCAGACCAATTGCCTGACGGTAATGTGATTCTCGGAATTGAGGTGGTTAAATGACTGAAATTTCAGGAAAAAGTTTGCATGAAATATACAAAGAAGATGCTAGAAAATATAAAGAGTCAATTAAGTTAACTGGTAATTTTGATAAAAGAGAAGCTCTGAAAGTCACAATGCCTATGGAAGAATTTGACAAGCTTGAAAAGCTGGCACTTTCAGCTCACACTGACAAACTTTCGGTTGAAAAACTCCAAGAACACTTATTGCCTTATAGCAAAGAGATGGTTCAAAAAATTAGAGATGAAAAAATGCAGTTAGTGACTGCAGATGAATTCTTAAAACTTCACAAAGAATCTTTAACTGCTATTAGGGAAAACGACAAACTCCAAGAACAGCTTAACACTGCGAAAAAGGCACTGACAGAATCAGAAAAAATGTATCAAAAACAAATGGATAGATTTCTTAATAGTGAAATGAACGAATCAGCACGTTCACATTGTGAAAGCCAGTTGAAGTTGTTATTTCCAGCTCATAAGGCTTATGAAGCACTCGCAGAGATTGGAGGGGATGGGTGCCCAGTTGGTCTAATAGTTAAGAATGGATTGACAAAAGAAGAACTTGAAGGGAGCGGCGATGAGTGATTTAGTGAAAGTGGGGGAGGGATGAAAAAAGTTGTTTGGGCGCTGTTTGATAGTGGGAACGGATGCTACAAACGGTCAGCCGACGAAATTGAAGAAATAGAAATCTATTCAATAGGATTAGATATTGAAAATAAAAATAGTCACTTTATTAATCTTAATCTTGCTGATTATTCAAGATTATTTGGTAATAACCAACTCTTTGAAACTTTGGATAAGTTGCCGCATCCTGATTTAATCATTGCTAGTCCACCTTGTGAGAGCTGGAGCGTAGCAAGTGCATTGAAAAATGGCAATGCTTGTTGGAAAAGAGAAGATTTATCAGATAGTTTATTTGAACCCCAAAAAAAGCCCAGTCCTTTTACTATCAGAAGTAAGAAAGATTATGAAGAATCTCATAATAATTTGAAATATCATAAGCAATTCATTACTAGAGTAAATGGTGAGCTTTGTGTATTTAATACGATTGAGATTATCAAACGTTATAAGCCGAAATATTTTATCATCGAGAATCCGGCAAGTGGGAAAATCTGGGAATATATTGAAACTGTTATAGGATTTGAACTTCCTTATAAGAACTTGACCAGGTATAACAATTATAATTATCCTTTGCAAAAACCTACAAAGTTTGCCAGTAATATCTATCTTGGATTGAAAAATGAAATCATTAAGCAAGATATAGCATGGGGCCATTTTTCAAAAGATTATAATGAGCGTTCAAATATTCCAAAGGAACTTGTCGATGAAATTTTTAAAAAGTTTTTAGAATATGAAAATAAAATGGAGTTCTCAGAATGACCGACAAACTAATATCGCTGGTCAATGACTGGTGGGGAGGGATTGAATGAAAACAAAAGAAACGCTGGAACTTGAGGAGCTTTTGTTTAAAAGTCATGGGCATAAATTGGGAGAATACTTTTGCTTTGAGGTTACATTTGGGAAACGTGATCCTTGGTCTAAAGGAACAAGCGAACGGGTTGATTTTGTATCTTATGAGAATCAAGGTAACACTTTTAGATGTTATGAGATAAAAGTTTCAAAACCTGATTTTATGAGCAATGCTAAAAAAACATTCTCAGGAGATTTCAACTACTTTGTTATGCCTAGAGAGCTTTGGAACAAACTGACTGAGGAGAATAATGAGCTTTTACGAACATATTTATTTTCTGGAGTTGGTGTGATTATCCCAACAATTAGAAAAGGTGGTCTTGAGGTTGTAAGAAAGCCCAAAAGAAAAAATGTGGCTCTTCATGAAAAATTCCATATGTTGGAAAGTATGATGAAATCTATGTCACGCTATGTCAGATTGGAGGACAACCAATGAAACTTTTGTGTAAGCTGTTCGGGCATAAGTGGTCAAAATGGAGAGTTAATTTATTTGGCACTCATGAAGAACGCTTTTGTCGGCGTTGCTACATCAGAGATAAACGCTTAAAACGCTCAGACCTTGACGAGTCAGAGAACGTGTTCGGGGAGGAATGAATGAATTTACTAGATTATGTATTTTTTACGCTTGTAGCTTTAATAGGCGGCGCATTCATGAAGCTGGCTTTAGATTTACTTGTAGCTAAAAAAATTGAAGATATTCAAAATATCAATGACACTGATG